>Ga0302324_100001001_pt1 | contig 70116 bp, 59 predicted proteins | sample Palsa_T0_1_FD_201949 | JGI IMG/M metagenome (GOLD analysis project Ga0302324, IMG submission 201949) | Peat permafrost microbial communities from Stordalen Mire near Abisko, Sweden - Palsa_T0_1 | ecosystem: Environmental > Terrestrial > Soil > Palsa > Peat permafrost | place: Sweden: Abisko...
GAATCGCCGGCGTGACTGCAATCGAAACCAGCACCGCCGGACTGACGGTCAGCGTGGTCGAGCCGCTGATCGTGCCTGAAGTGGCGGTGACCGGGGTGCTGCCCAAGGCCACACTGCTGGCCACTCCCTGACTGTTCACGGTGGCAATGCCGGGGTTGGAGGTGGTCCAGGTGGCTGAGTTGGTCAGCACCAGCGTGCTGCCGTCGCTGTAGGTCCCGGTCGCGACCAGAGCTTGGGTGGTGCCCAGAGCAAACGAGGGATTGGCTGGCGTCACCGCGATGGAAAGCAAGATAGCCGGCCCCACGTTCAGTGTGGCCGAGGCGGTGATGGAGCCGGAAGTGGCGGTGACGGTCGCCGTGCCGACTCCCGTGCCCGTAGCCAACCCGCCGCTCGCAATGGTGGCCACCGTGGTCAACGACGAACTCCAGGTTACAGAACTGGTCAGAGTTTGCGAGCTGCCGTCGCTGTAAGTCCCGGTCGCGGTAAACTGCTGGTTCGTCCCATTCGCAATCGTCGCGCTCGTCGGCGTCACCGACAGCGACGTCAGCGCGGGGGCTGTCACTGTCAACGCGGCGGAGCCGCTGATCGTACCCGAAGTCGCCGTGATAGTTGCCGTTCCCTGAGCCACACTTGTTGCCAGCCCGCTGCTGCTGACCGTGGCGATCGAGGTCGATTGGGAGGTCCAAGTAGCGGTGCCGGTCAGGGTTTGCGTCGTGCCGTTGCTGTAGATTCCGGTTGCCGCGAACTGCTGGGTGTAGCCTGCCGCGACCGATACTGTGCCGGGGGTAACGGAAATCGAAGCCAACACGGCGGCCGTGACCGTCAATGTGGCTGAACCGCTGATCGTCCCCGATTTGGCTGTGATGGTCGTGCTTCCCTTCGCCACGCTCGTGGCCAATCCGCCGCTGCTGATGGTGGCAATCGACTTCGCTGAGGAAGTCCAGGTCGCGGTCGTCAGGTTCTGGGTTGTGCCGTTGCTGTAGGTCCCGGTCGCGGTGAATTGTTGCGTGTATCCGGCTGCCACCGAGGCTGTCGCGGGAGTGACCGAAATCGAAGTCAAGACCGCGGCTGTGACCGTCAACGTTGCCGAGCCGCTGATCGTTCCGGAAGTCGCCGTGATGGTTGCGCTTCCCGGTGCCACACTCGTGGCGAGCCCGCCGCTGCTAACCGTTGCGGCCGCTGTCGCCGAGGAGGTCCAGGTGGCGCTCGTGGTCAGGTTCTGTGTGGAGCCGTTACTGTAGGTTCCGGTCGCGGTGAATTGTTGCTTGTATCCGGCTGCCACCGACGCTGTCGTGGGAGTCACCGCAATGGAAGCCAAGACCGCGGCAGTGACCGTTAACGTGGTCGAGCCGCTGATCGTTCCGGAAGTCGCCGTGATGGTTGCGCTTCCCGGTGCCACACTCGTGGCGAGTCCGCCGCTGCTGATGGTGGCAATCGACTTCGCCGACGAAGTCCAGGTCGCGGTCGTGGTCAGGTTCTGCGTGGTGCCGTTACTGTAGGTTCCGGTCGCGGTGAATTGTTGCTTGTATCCGGCTGCCACCGAGGCTGTCGTGGGAGTCACCGCAATCGAAGTCAAGACCGCGGCAGTGACCGTTAACGTGGCCGAGCCGCTGATCGTCCCTGACTTAGCTGTGACAGTGGTGCTTCCCTGCGCCACGCTCGTGGCGAGTCCCCCGCTGCTTATGGTGGCTATCGATTTAGCTGAGGAAGTCCAGGTCGCGGTCGTGGTCAGGTTCTGCGTGGTTCCGTTGCTGTAGGTTCCGGTCGCGGTGAATTGTTGCGTGTACCCCGCGGTCACCGACGCGGTGGCGGGAGCAACTGCAATTGATACAAGAGAAGGGGCAATTCCGGTACCGGTGAGTGTCACCGATTGCGGGCTGGAACCTCCGCCATCCACCACCGTGAGGGTGCTATTCCGAGATCCCAGGGCACTGGGTGTGAAAGTGATCGAGATCGTACAGCTGGCCGCGGCAGCCAAGGTTGCCGGGCTGATCGGACAGTTATTCGTTTCCGCATAATCAGAGAGGCTGGTAGTAACGCTGGTGATGGTGATGGCTGAACTCTGGCCATTCTTCAAGGTCACCTTGTGAACCGAACTGGTAGTTCCTTGGATCTGATTGCCAAATGACACGCTGGTCGGACTGACGGTCACCGTCTGGGCGAGCGACGGCAGGCAAAGCAAAGCGGCGAAGCAAGCAAGGAGCCACGAGCGATGGACTCCCGTTCCAATCTGCATCAAAAGCCCCACAATCTTGAATTAGTTCTTGCAAGACCCAGGCCCATGCGGAGAGCAGGATGGGAAGTCGGCTCTCTACACCAAAAACTTGCTCAAACTGAGGAACTAAATACCTAGAGAACGCACGCTGATCCCGTCTCGACGGTCACGCCATTGTAGACGACAGACGCCACTTGTCAAGGGTCGTATGCGTCGCTGGCGGGTGAGTCTGATTTCCGGTCGACACGGCCCAACGTTGACCGATGGGAATGAACCTCTCAGTATTCGTGGTCCGCGTCAAGATGCACTTTTTTGCAACCCAGCAAAGCGGGGCAAACAAGCCCGCCGTGTAACGGGTCGCTTGTCGTTCAAGCGGCAATAAAGCGTATGCGGACAGGGAATTTGGCCGGAGAGAGGTTAGCGCCAGACTCCGCTCTCCCCAGCAAGTCTTAAAGGCTTCGTAGTCCACCCATCGAAGACTCTGTTTAACGAAGGATATACTCTTGGGGATCAACTTGGATCAATCATGAAATGATCTCCGGCCAGTGTCGCGAGATGAATCGCTCGTCGTCTCGGCCGCAAGAGGTTCCCATGCGCTTCAGCAAGTTCTTTGCATGTGGTACTGGTCTCGTTGTCCTTCTCGTTGCTTCCTTGGGCTTCGCTGTCAACCCTTTGACGCTTGCCAACTTGCGCTGCGAGTACAAATCCAATCCCGTCGGGATTGACGTTACGCAGCCTCGTCTGAGCTGGGAACTGGTGTCTTCAGAACGAGGGACGATGCAGGCTGCATATCAAATCCGGGTGGCGGTTTCCGCCCCGGACTTGGCGAAGAACAAGCTGATCTGGGACTCGGGCAAAGAAGCCTCGGATGCTTCCAATCAAGTTGCCTATCAGGGACCGAGCTTGAGGACCGGTCAGCGCTATTACTGGCAGGTGCAGGTGACGGATAGCCAGGGCCGCAACTCAGCCTGGAGCGAACCGGCTTATTGGGAAATGGGATTACTCCAGCCTTCGGACTGGAAGGCTCGCTGGATCACTCCCAAGCTGCAGGACGATCCGGAAAAATCCAATCCCGCGCCAATGCTGCGGCGTGTCTTCGAGGGAAAGGGCAATATTGCAAGCGCCCGCCTTTATGTTTCGGCCATGGGTTTGTACGAGTTGGAACTGAACGGCAAGCGAGTGGGCGATCAATATTTCACGCCGGGATGGACCGCTTATGATTTTCGTTACCAGTACCAGACCTACGATGTTACCGCGCAATTGAAACCGGGAAAGAACTGCCTGGCCGCCTTGCTCGGCGACGGCTGGTTCCGGGGAAACATGACTTGGCATCACCTGCGGAATTCGTATGGAACAAAATTGGCGCTGCTCGCTCAGTTGGTCATTACATATAAAGATGGTAGGCAGCAAGTCATTGTCACGGACGAGAACTGGAAAGCGACGACGGGCCCCATTCTAATGTCGGACATTTACAACGGCGAGACCTACGATGCCCGTTTGGAGCGCACCGGATGGAGCGATGCCGCTTACGAGGATAAGGATTGGAACGGCGTAGAGTTGCTCGATTCGCCGAAGGCAAAGTTGGTGGCCGCTGAAGGGCCGCCGGTGCAGGCGATTGAAGAAATCAAGCCGGTCAAGATAATCAAGACCCCGGACGGACACGCTGTGCTCGACATGGCTCAGAACATGGTCGGTTGGGTGCGATTTGGCCTGACGGCGCCCAGCGGCACCACCGTCACCCTGCGGCACGCTGAGGTTCTCGACAGCCAGGGCAATCTCTACACTGAGAATCTTCGTTCAGCAGAAGAGACCATTCGCTACACTGCGAAAGGCCAGGGTATCGAAACCTTTGAACCGCATTTCACCTTTCAAGGCTTCCGCTATGTAGCTGTCGAGGGCTGGCCGGGAGACTTGCCTCTCGACGCCTTCACCGGAGTTGTGGTTCATTCGGCGATTGCGCCTGCCGGTTCTTTCGAAACCTCCAATGACCTGCTGAACAAGCTGCAGCACAACATCGTCTGGGGGCAGAAAGGAAACTTCGTCGATGTGCCCACCGATTGCCCGCAGCGCGATGAGCGGCTGGGTTGGACTGGAGACGCCGAAGTGTTTGCTCCGACGGCTTGTTTCAATCACGACTCTGCCGCCTTCTATACCAAGTGGCTGAAAGATCTCGCTCTCGACCAGGAAGACGACGGTGCGGTGCCCCACGTGATTCCCAATGTTCTTTCCCACACCACGCGCACCGGTGAGGCTGCGTCGGCCGGTTGGGCAGATGTGGCGACGGTGGTGCCCTGGACTCTCTATCTCTCCTATGGCGATCGCCGCATTTTGCAGGAACAGTATCCCAGCATGAAAGCCTGGGTGGAATACATGCGGCGCCAAGCCGGCGACCGGTTCATCTGGAACACCGGGCACAATTTCGGAGATTGGCTCGCTTTCGCTACAACCCAGGCGGATTACCCCGGAGCCACCACCGACAAGGACTTGATTCAGACCGCGTATTTCGCCCGCTCGACCGACTTGCTGCGAGCTACGGCCGTAGTCCTGGGAAAAAAGGATGACGCCGATTTCTACTCCCAACTGCTCGATCACATCCGATCTGCCTTCCAGAAGGAATTCGTTACACCGAACGGACGGCTTTCTTCTAACACCCAGACTGCATATTCGCTGGCCCTGGCTTTCGACCTCTTGCCGGAATCGCAGCGCAAGCAAGCCGCGGAAAGGCTGGCCGCGGATGTTCGCGCGTTCGAGCACCTCACGACTGGCTTTCTTGGTACGCCGCTGATCTGCAAGGTGCTGAGCGACTTCGGATATTTCGACGAAGCCTATATGCTGCTGAATCGAACAGAGTATCCCTCATGGCTCTACCCCGTGACAAAGGACGCCACCACCATCTGGGAGCGATGGGATGGCATCAAGCCCGACGGGTCTTTCCAGGACAAATCAATGAATTCGTTCAATCACTATGCCTACGGGGCGATTGGCCAGTGGATGTACAGTGTGATCGCAGGGATTGAGATAGACCCCAAGCAGCCGGGCTACAAACACATTCTGATTGAACCGCATCCTGGAGGCGGATTGAGCTTCGCGAAAGCGTCGGTGCACAGCATGTACGGTAAAGTCGCTTCGTCATGGGAACTGAAAGAGGGCAAGATGGTGTTGCGCGTCGAAGTTCCGCCGAACACGACCGCCTCCGTGCGTTTGCCCAAAGCCAAGCTGGAACAGGTGACTGAGAGCGGGAAATCGGTGCAGTCGAGTCCGGGCATTTCGGGAGCGCGGCAGAGCGATGACGCCGTCATCGCAGAAGTTGGTTCGGGGAGCTACATTTTCGATTTCAGCTACGAAGGTTCCGCCCAGTAACTTCGAAGCGCACAAGCTCAATAGAATTCATACGCGGCTGAAAAGTAACGACTTCTGCAACAGCCGTCCCAGCAGCAGCCAGCGTTTTACATTTGTCGTGATCAGGAAATTCTCCCTTACATGCTCTCGGCCGCTCGTCCCAATTTACGAAAGCGGTAGGAACGCTGATACTCCGTCATTTGTGCGAAAATGCGCTTCGATATGGATCACTTCCCGGACTTCATGCGACGTGAAGCAAATCGAATTGCAACCTTAGAGCAAGCGACGCCCGGCGTCGAGGGATATGTTTTCGACGGAGCCGACGGCAGCCAAATGGCATTTTGGACATGCCACGAAACAGCCACCTCTCCCGCCCATACGCACGACTACGACGAATACATGGTGGTGGTGCAAGGCTGCTACACATTAATAATTGACGACGGAATGATTGATGAAAGCGAATTGTCCTGAGGCCAGGTAAGGAGTATTTCATTTCGCGCGCCTGCGGCACTCAGGCGAGGTAGTGGCCGGCACAAGGACGATCCACGCGTTTAGCGGCCACCGGGCCAACCGCATCGCCGAATAAGCCCGGCACGACGATAGCTAGCTATTCCCCAACACGCTCCACTGCTCGGCTTTGCGAAAGTCTTCTCTCCGCTTCGCGCCTGCCGTGTCATACCAGTTCTTCCACGCCGCCGGATCGTTGCCGATGTGTTCCTTCGTTATCTCCCGCAGCGCCTGATACACCCATGACCGCGTAGTCGCATCGAGCGAGGGATCATAAGCCAGATCGATCAGCCCCGGCACTGCCAGCATGCGCTGTTCGCGCGTCAGCATGCCCGACTTCGCCAGGCTGCATCCCGCGCGCTCCCGCACGTCCAGCGACGGATCGTTGCGGAACACATCCAGAAAATCCTTGATCGTGTCGTCGCTCCCGATGTGCGCCAGCCCTTCCACCGTCCAATGGCGCGTCTTCTCATTCGGATCGTGCACGAACCCGCGCAGGAATTCGTGAATCTTTTCCGGTTCCATGCCACGATTCGCCAGCATGCCCAATTCCCACATCACGTAAGGACGCCACTCCGGCGATTTCTGCGCCCTTCCCATCAGCCCTTCTGCAGTCTCCTCGGTCTTCGACAGATTGAACACCGCCAGGTTGACTTCAATCGCTGCCGCCCGAACTCGCAGATCGTTCGAATACAGCGCCGTGTCATCCAGATCGTCAAACTTCTGCGTGTTGTGCAGCTTGCCATGCCAGCCATCGACCAGCTTGTTGATCCAATCGGTCGCGCCGTGATCGTGATTGATCGCCGCGCCCAGCAGAAACTCCGCCTGCGTTTGCGGCGACTGGGTCTGCATCCACTCGATGTTGTGTTCGGAAAGCTGCCCGTAATCTGCGGGGACGGACCGTCCCGGCACCGGAATCTGCTCGCCAGTCGCAACCGGAGTCGGCGGCACAGCCTGAGCCGATGCGCTCAGCGCACTCCCAACCCAAAGCAGGAACGCGACAAAATGGGAAATGTGGAAGCGAAACACTGCGCCCTCCCCGGAAGCTCCGTTCTCCAAACCCTCCGCTGGCATCCCCTCAGACTATGACCCCGGGTTGCGACGGGCAAATTACCACTGTCATCGGCCTCGCGATGACTCCACTAGCGATTGCCCCACGCAGGATTCTGCTAAACTATACAGTTCAAGAAATTGAAATGGAGGGTTCATGGCCAGCTCCGCCGCCAGCAGGAACGGTACGACCGTGGTCTCCGCTCTTCATGTCCGCGCTCATTTCGGTAAGCTCTTGCGCCGGATAGAAGACGAGCGCCGTTCATTCGTGATCGAAAAGCGAGGAACTCCCAAAGCGGTTCTGATCGGCATTCGCGAATATATCAAACTGGCGGCGCCGGAACCCGCCGTTCTCTCCCTCATCGGCAGGGAGGCCGAACATGCCGGAATCAGTAAGCTCAGCTCCCGCAAAATTGACCGGATCATCAAGAGCGTCCGGTCTACAAGGCCGCGCCGTTAGTGCTTCCTCTGCACCTTGTCATCGATACTAACGTTCTCGTCTCCGCTGCAATCAAACCGGCAGGACTGCAGCGAACGGTGCTCTTGGTTGCCTTGGCCAAGCCGGCCCGTCTCTATATTTCTCCGCCTGTCTTGGAGGAATATCGTGATGTTCTCGCTCGCAGCGAGCTGCAAATTCGCAAAGGCCTGCAACGGCAACTGCTGCAAATGATCAGGAACCGTAGCCACACAGTGGTTCCCCCTCGCTGGCTGGAGGTCACACGCGATCCCGACGATAATATCTTTCTGGAATGTGCCGATGCTGCCCGTGCGGATTACCTGGTAACCGGTAACCTCAAGCACTTCCCCAGGTTCTGGAAACAAACGAAAATCGTGACGCCGCGTGAATTCATCGACCTCGTCGCCCCGCATCTAATAAAATAGCGACCTTTAGTTCGTGTCTGAGCGCCGGAAACTCGCTCCCGCACGGGCTATAATCCATTATGGCGACGTTGCGCCAACAGATCGCTACCACTGCCCTTACGCTGACCAAGTTCCGCGATCTGATGCATCGCCTGCAGGAGAACCGTCCGCAGGACGATCTCACCATCGTCAAGAAAGCCTACGATTATTCCCTGAAGAATCACGAAGGCCAGACCCGTGCTTCCGGCGAACCCTACCTGGTTCATCCTCTCGAAGTCGCCATCGTCCTAGCGGAAATGAAGATGGACCCGGTCGCCATTGCCGCCGGTCTGCTGCATGACTCGGTCGAAGATACCTCGGTGACGATCGTCGATATCCGCAAGGAATTCGGCGAGCAGGTTGCGCACATCGTCGAGGGTGTAACCAAGATCAGCAAAATCGACTTCGCCACGCGGGAAGAACAGCAGGCCGAAAACCTGCGCAAAATGATGCTGGCCATGGTCGACGACATCCGCGTCGTTTTGATTAAGCTGGCCGACCGCCTGCACAACATGCGCACGCTCGAGCATCTGCCGCCGGAGCGCCAGCATAAAATCGCGCAGGAAACGCTCGAAATCTATGCGCCGATCGCGCACCGCCTCGGCATGGGCAAGATTCGCGGCGAACTCGAAGACCTCGGTTTCAAGTTTCTCGATCCGCTGGGCTACGAGCAGGTCGAAAAATCAGTCAACGCCCGCCGCAAGCAGGGCGAAGCCTTTCTCTCCAAGATGCAGGTGATCATCAATGACAAATTAAAAGAAGCCGGCATTCAGGCCCGCGTTGAGAGCCGCATCAAACGTGTGTTCAGCATCCATAAGAAACTGCAGCGCCAGCGCATTTCCGTCGATCAGGTTTACGACCTGTGCGCCATGCGGGTCATCACCCGCTCGCTGCCCGATTGCTATGCCGTGCTCGGCATCATTCACAATCTTTGGCGACCCGTCCCCGGCCGCATCAAAGATTTTATCGCCATGCCCCGGCCCAACTTCTACCAGTCGCTCCACACCTCGGTGATCACCGAAGACGGTACGCCATTTGAAATCCAGATTCGCACCGACGACATGCACAAAATGGCGGAGGAGGGCATTGCCGCCCACTGGAAATACAAAGACGGTCCAGTGTCCGCCCAGGATGAGCAGCGTCTGGCTTGGCTGCGGCAGGTCGTCGAGTGGCAGCGCGACGTCAGCGATCCCAACGAATTTCTTTCCACGCTCAAGGTCGATCTCTACCCCGAAGAGGTTTACACCTTCACTCCGAAAGGGAAAGTAGTCGTGTTGCCGCGCGAGTCTACGCCCATTGACTTCGCTTACACGATTCATACCGAAGTCGGTCACACCTGCGTGGGCGCCAAAGTAAACGGCCGCATGGTTCCGCTTCGCCACAAGCTGCACTCGGGCGACATCGTGGAAATCCTCACGCAGCCCGGCCACAAGCCCAGCCGGGACTGGCTCGGACTGGTCAAGTCCTCGCGCTCGCGCAACAAAATCAAGCACTGGCTCAATGTTCATCAGCGCGAGCGAGCCATCGAAATCGGCCGCAAGCTGATCGAAAAAGAGGCCCGCAAGTACCGCATCGCGCTGAAAGACATGAAGGACGAAGACCTGCTGAAGGTCGCCAACGCTTACGGCTTGGGCAAAGTCGACGACCTCATGTCCGGCATCGGGTACGGAAAATACTCCGCCCGCCAGGTGCTGGCGCGCCTTCTGCCTGCGGGAGCAACGCACAATATCTCCGGCGAGATCGAGTCGGAAGGCTTGACGTCGCAGCCCGGCGCCATCGCCAACGTCGTCCGCCGCGTCTTTGGAGGAGATCACAACGCCATCACCGTGCGCGGCCAGGGAGACATGCTGGTCTACCGCGCGCAATGTTGCAATCCCATCCGCGGCGAAGGCATCGTTGGCTACATCACGCGCGGCAAGGGCGTGGCCGTGCACTCCACCACCTGCTCCAACGTCACCAATTTGTTTTATGAGCCCGAGCGCCGCATCGAAGTGGAATGGGCACGCGACGAATCTACGCCGACCGCGTATCCGGTGAAGCTTACTGTGTTCTGCGACGACCGCTTCGGCATGCTGAAGAACATCACGGGCGTGATTGGCGACGCCAAATCGAACATCCGCAACATTGCAGCTCATACCGCTAACAGCCAGGCCAGCGTGGATGTGGTGCTCGACATCGCCGACCTCAAGCACCTGGAAAACATCATTGCCGGCCTGCGCAAGATCCCCGGCGTGCATGAAGTGCAGCGGCTGCAGAAGATCTAGAGAAATAAGAGGCCAGAATGCAGAAGTAAGAAGCCAGAATGCAGAAGTGGAAAACCAGAACTCAGAATCTACCTCCAGACGGCTTCAGCATTCTGCATTCTTTACTTCTGCCTTCTGCATTCAGCGTTCGGGATGCGCTGTGATACCCTTGCTCTGCAGTTCTGCCGAATCTGCTACCTGATTTATGCGCGAAATAGTCTCCACCAAGCACGCGCCTCAAGCCATCGGTCCGTACTCGCAGGCCATCAAGGCCAACGGATTGATCTTCACTTCGGGTCAGATTGCCATCGATCCCAGCACGCAGCAGGTCGTTGCCGGAGATGTCGCGGCCCAGACCGACCGCGTGCTGCGCAATCTGTCGGAAATTCTGGAAGCTGCCGGCAGCGGCTTGGGGAAAGTCGTCCGCTGCAGCGTGTTTCTAAGAAGCATGTCCGATTTCGCCGCCATGAATGAGGTTTACGGCAAGTACTTCAATACTGCTCCTCCGGCCCGCTCAACCGTGGCGGTCGCAGCCCTGCCCAGAGATGTTCTGGTTGAGATCGACGTCATTGCGCTTGAGTAGTTCCAGCTTGCGCTCATCGACAAACTGCAGACAAGTTCTCTGAAAAGTTACAAACTCCGACCTCCGTATGACATCGCGCATCCTTGCGCGCATTAATCTGCCCTCATACCGCGCGCCCTGCCGACGGTAAATAAAACTCAACGAGGAAGATTCATGAAGCAGCTTACCGAAGCCATGGAACGACGCTCCAGCCGGCGGTCGTTCTTCAAGAACAGCATGATCGCCGGGGCCGCGGTCGCAGGGACGGCCGTTCTGGCTGGCCACCTGCCCGCGTTCGCCCGCGAAGCCAGCGATGCCGAAAACACCAATGCCGCAATCACCAGCGGGGACGTTGCCATTCTGCAATTTCTGGCCGCGGCCGAATTGATCGAGTCCGATCTGTGGACTCAGTACAAAGAACTCGGCGGCATCGGCAAGAATGCGCCGATTGAAGTCAATCCCAATCAGAAGTTGAATCCATACCAGGTGGCGTTATCGAACCTCGATCCCGATGGCCCGCAATACATCCAGAGCAACACCCTCGATGAACTCAGCCATGCGGCGTTCCTGAATGCATATCTGGAATCCAAGGGCGCCGACCCGGTCGATCTCAGCCAGTTCGCGACGCTGCCCGGCAGCACCGCGCACGGATCCTCCGGCAAACTTCGTTTGACCAACCTGATGCAGCTGAACGTTGACACCAGTTGGTATGTTCGCTATCGCAGTTCGACCAATCCCGACCTGGGGGCGACGTTCCCCCAGGCGATCACGCTGAATGGAGTCACGGCGATTCCGCGGTCGGATGCCGACTATGAAGGCAAAAAGAATCCAAACTTTGCCGGCAACGATCACATTCAAGCCATCGCCAACGTGGCCGCATTTCATTTCGGGCAGATCGAGCAAGGCGGGTCGAGCTTGTACGCGGCCATGAGCCAGAAGGCGTCGAGCGCGGAGGTGTTGCGCATTACGCTGGGCATTGGCGGGGATGAGATTGCCCATTTCCTGGAGTGGGTGGATTTCGCGGGCAATGGAGTGCAGGCTTCAGTTGCGCCGTTTACCGATCCTGAAACCGGGCTGACTTTTCCTAACTTCTTCAGCCCGCTCAACAAGCTGATTCAGCCCAGCTTGATCTTTCCCGTGCCCTGCGAATTCATGCCCGGCCTGCCTCACGTTTCCATCATCCGTCCTTTGAGCGACGCGGTGGGAGGAGCGCGGGCGGCGGTGAAAGGTCTGACTGCCAGCGGCCTGTTCATCGGACAATCGCAGGAGTTCTTCACCACGCTGCAAGCTCTCGCCGACGCTGCCGATGCGGCGCAGAGGCAGTTGTAATTCTTAAAGCTGGTTTCTTCCGCGGCGCTGTCTTGTGCAGATCGTTGTGCTTGCAGCGCCGCTTCTTACAACCCACATAGGATCGTTTTGACTGCTCGTTATTGAATGGAGGAGAAAATGTTGGAAGGAATTTTTCAACCCATGCACTTGGTGTTCATTGCCGGAATTGCATTGCTGATTTTCGGTCCGAAAAAACTGCCTGAGTTCGGTAAAGGCCTGGGCGATGGCATCCGGGGCTTCAAGGCCGCGATGCAAGGCAAGGGAGAGGGGCCGGTTGCGAGCGATGCGGCGGCGAAATCGGCGGAGGGAAAAGAGTAGCCTCGCGGCGCTGCGGGAAAGCCGGTATGTTTCATGCGGGCCATCCGCCCGGCTGATCCTGCTTGAGGAGCACCGATTTCTCAGGCCGGTTGGGGTGGGAGCGGACGAAGACCATTTGCCCCTTCATGCTTTCCACAAAGCGCTCCGCGGCACTTCCGCCGGTGTACGTTTTCTCAAAGAATCCGGAGTGGTACTCATTGTTGACCGTATACGAATAGTCGATTCTCGCCACGTAGTAAGTGATATAGCGGGCGCGGCGAAGTTCGATACTGCCAAACTCTACACGGCCCTGTGTCATGGTCCAGCCGGAGGCCATCAGGCCTCTGACATAATTCCACCCGAAGGCGCGGATCACGACGAAGGCTGCAATGGCCACGTAGACCAGGATGACAAGCAGACCGCCGAAAGGATCGCCATCAAATGCCATAGATTCCTCCCCGCCAAAACCGGCAGCAGTATAGACGCGCGAAGAAATGAAATCCAGCCTCGCTGCCAGCCTCGTTGATGGTCGTCAAACTGTGGGGAACGCTTTACAATCATCCCGCCATGACGGTGACGGTGCGATCGTTCGCGAAAATTAATATCGGACTGCGCATCGGCGCGGCGCGGGCGGATGGATTTCACGAACTGCTCACCGTTTATCAGACGATCGGCCTGCACGATGTGATCCGCGTCAGCGTGAAACGTGGCGCGGGAACCGAGATTCGTTGTTCTGATCCGCGCGTGCCGCGGGACGAAACGAATACTTGCTTTCGCATGGTTGAGCGGACGATGCGGGCGATTGGCGCCAGGGGCCGCGTCGTCATCGAGATTGAAAAGCGTTTGCCGGTTCAGGGTGGGATGGGCGGGGCTTCGTCGAACGCGGTCGCTACGCTGCTCGGGCTGGAGCGGGCGCTCAAGAAAAGCTTATCCGCAGTGGAGCGGTTGCGGATTGCGGCCGAGGTCGGATCGGATCTTCCTTTATTTCTGGTTGGCGGGACTGTGCTGGGAGTGGGCAGGGGAGAGCAGGTGTATCCGCTGGCGGATTTGCCAGCGATTCCCTGCGTGGTTCTGACGCCCGAGGTCGGCGTTTCAACGCCCAAAGCATTTGCAGAATGGGATCGGAGGACTGCAGGAGAACGGGGGCTAAAGCCCAATTCTCTTGTGACAGCCGACGCGGCCCTAAAGGGCCGCTCTTCCACGGCCATCCTGAAGTTGACGGCATCAAACCCGAAATTGACGGCATCAAAATTGACGGCATCGCCTGCGTCCGATAGAATGGGTGAGCTTGGCCGCCGCTTGTCGGCGTGGCTGAGTAAGCTTCATTCCGGTGCTCCTTCTGCGAGGTTGGCAGGAAGGGGCCGGGCCGAGAACCCGCTTCTCGCGCTTGTCCGGGCTGGGATTGAAAACGACTTCGAGCAGGTCGTCTTTCCTGAATATCCCAAGCTAGGTGAAGGCAAGCAGGCGCTTTTGCGCGCGGGCGCGAAGTATGCGTCCCTGTCGGGTTCCGGTTCTACGCTGTATGGGCTGTTCGATTCGACAGCCGCAGCCCGGAAAGCGGTGAAGATGCTGCGGAAGCAAGGCTGGACGGCACAGGCGACCGGCACGCTGGCACGGCGGCAATATTGGTCGAGAATTTTTGATTGTTGATTTTTGATTGTTGATTGACAATAGTTCTGCCCCCACTGGGGCTCATTCAACAATCGATATTCAACCTTCAACAATCGGTTACTGGGCCGTCGACTAATGGTAGGTCAAGTGCCTTTGGAGCACTTTGTCTAGGTTCGAATCCTAGCGGCCCAGCCAGAAACGCAAGCTGTCAGCCGTCAGCTATCAGCTCTCAGTTTTCGTTACGATAGCGACGCACGGAGCTCTGGCTGATGGCTGAAAGCTGAGAGCTAACTATGGCCACTTTAGTCACGCCTGCCGACAAGGCGACCGAAAAGGTCGAAAAGAAGAGTCCCCCCGTAACGGATGAGAAGACGGAGCGCAGGCCGCGTTCGCGGGTGGATGAAAAGTTCAAGATTTTCAGCGGCACGGCCAATGAGTCCCTGGCCGACGAGGTCTGCCATTTTCTCGGCATGCAGCGCGGGCAGGCGCAGGTGATTCGCTTCCGCGACGGCGAGTGTTATGTGCAGATTCAGGAGAATGTGCGCGGCGCGGACGTCTTCGTCATGCAGCCGACGTGCCGCCCGGTGGACGAGCACCTGATGGAGCTGCTGATCATGATCGACGCGCTCAAGCGCGCGTCGGCGCGGCGCATCACGGCGGTGGTTCCGTATTTCGGCTATGCGCGGCAAGATAGGAAAGATAAGCCGCGCAGTCCGATTACGTCGAAGCTGGTGGCCGATCTGCTGACCACCGCAGGCGCACACCGGGCCCTGATTGTGGATTTGCATACGCCGCAGTTGCAGGGATTTTTCAACATTCCGGTGGATCATCTGTTCGCTTCGCCGGTGCTGGTGGATCATTTCCGCAAGCTGGCGTTGCCGAACCTGACGGTGGTTTCGCCGGATGCCGGCGGCGTGGAACGGGCGCGATTCTTCGCCAAGAAAGTGGACGCGGCCCTGGCCATTGTCGACAAGCGGCGCGTGGAAATGAACGTCGCCGAGATCATGAACGTGATCGGCGATGTGCACGGGCGGACTTGCCTGATCATCGACGACTTGATCGACACGGCCGGAACACTGGTAAAGACCGCGTCAGCGTTGATGGAAAACGGAGCGACTTCGGTTTATGCGTGCGCATCGCACGCGGTGCTTTCGGGGCCGGCGGTGGAGAACATTCGTAATTCGGTGATCCAGGAAGTTGTGGTCACCAATACGATTCCGCTCAACGCTGAGGCGGATGCGGCACGCAAGGACAAGGGCGGCAAGATTACGGTCCTTTCGATTGCAGGTTTAATTGGCCGGGCCATTCAGGCCAATCATGAAGAGACTTCGGTCAGCAAGTTGTTTATGTAAGGTTTCAAAGTTTCAGGCTTTCAAAGTTTCAAGGTTATAGCCTAGGCTTGAAACCTTGAAACTTTGAAACTCTGAAACCTTGAAACTTTCAACATCGACGAGCACTTAGACAGGATTTTACGTTTATGGCGACTGCATTGGAAACGAACACACTGGAAGCGCAACCGCGGGATGCGGGCACCAAGAACCACGCCCGCCGCGTGCGCCGCGACGGAAAAATTCCCGCCGTGGTTTATGGGGCCGGCAAAGACTCGCTGCCGGTCAGCGTCGATCCGCGGCACGTGCTCCGCATTCTCCACTCGGCGACGGGACACAACACCATCTTCGACCTCGCCCTCAACGGCGGCGAGCAAACCAAGGCCATGATCGTCGACTGGCAGTATGAGCCGATCAAGGGCCGTCTGCTGCACATCGACCTGCTGCGCATTGCTTTGGACAAGGTCCTGAAAGTCAGCGTACCCATCCTGCTGAAGGGCGAAGCTGCGGGCGTAAAGCAGGAGGGCGGCATTCTGGAGCAGATGCTGCGCGAGGTCGAAATCGAGTGCCTGCCGGCCGATATCCCGGCATCCATCGATGTCGACATTTCCGATCTTACGTTCGGCAAGGTGCTGCGCGTCTCGGATCTGCCGCACTCGGAGAAGTTGAAGTTTCTTTCCGATGCGAATCAGCCGGTGGCGCACGTGACCTCGGTGAAGGAAGAAGTAGTGGCCGCACCGGATGCGGCTGCCGAAGCTGCGGCTACGGGTCCGGTTGAGCCTGAAGTCATCAAGAAGGGCAAACAGGAGACTGAGGAAGAAGGCGCCGAGGCCCCTGCGAAGGCAGAAAAGCCTGAGAAGAAGGAAAAGAAATAACACCGGCCACGGATCAACAGGGATGCACGCGGATCGCAATCGAATCTTTCGAGCTGTATCCGTGTAGGTCCGTGAAAATCAGTGGCTAAAGGTTCGGGCGTGAAAGTGATCGTCGGTCTTGGCAATCCTGGAATCGAGTATCAGTTCACGCCGCATAACCTGGGCTTTCTGGCGATTGATCGCATCGCAGGAAACCTGGGGATGGAAGTGCGAAACCGGCAATGCCGGGCGCTGACGGCGCGGGCCGTGATCGGCGATCAGACCGTGTTGCTGGCCAAGCCTGAGACGTTCATGAATTTGAGTGGCATCGCGGTGCGGGAGCTGGTCAGGGAGTATGACGTGCAGCCGGAGCAAGACCTGATCGTGCTGCAGGACGAGCTGGATTTTCCGCTGGGCACGCTGCGCATTCACACGCGACGCAGCTCGGCGGGCCACAACGGGATCGAGTCGATCATTGGAGCGCTGGGCACGCAGGACTTTCTGCGGATCCGGATGGGCGTGGCGCCCGAGCACAAAGTGAGCGATGGGCAAGGATATCTGCTTTCGCCCTTGCGGAAGAAAGAACTGGAAGTAGTCGACGGCGTTCTCAACACTGCCGAAGACGCGGTGCAGATGATTTTGAAAGACGGTCCGGCGGCGGCGATGAACCGCTTCAACCGGAAGGAGCCGGACGAAAAAGATTAGCCACGGATCAACACGGAAATACACGGATCGAGATCAATAACTGATCGGTTTGTCCGTGACGATCCGCGAAAATCTGTGGCAGGTTTTGAAGTTTGGGTTTTGAAGCTGGGAGAGCCAATGAATCGCATCTATGAATTGATGTTTATTGTCCGGCCTGACATGACGGAAGAAGACCTGGACAAACTGATTTCCACGCTGCAAACGGCCGTGCCCACCGCGGGCGGAACCGTGAAGAGCGTCGACAAGATGGGCAAGCGCCGGTTGGCCTACGCCGTGCGCCGTTTCCACGACGGCCTTTACGTGCTGATGGTGGTCGAGGGCGGAGGTCCGGTGATTCAGGAACTCGAACGCCGCCTGCGCGTGACCGAGCCCGTCATCAAGTTCCTGACCGTGCGCGTCGACGAGGAACATAAGCGGCTGGCCAAGGTTAAGGCGCTGCGCGATGCGCGCAAGAAAGTCAGCGCGCAACCCGCGGCCCCGGCGGAAGAGCCGGCAGTCGCTGCGGCTCCGCCTCCGCCTCCAGCGGAAACGCCGGCCACAGCGTGAAGCACCAACGCAATTGTTGATGGTTGAATTTGTGACGGTTGAATAAGAGCCGGAGACGAGAAGTTTTTATTCAACAATCAACAATCAGAATTCAACACTAGATTTCGAAGGAGAGTTATGGCAGACGAAACCAAAGCACCAGAGCCACACGCGCCGTCGAGCGATCGGCCCCGCCCAGAAGGAAGATCGGAAGGTCGTCCCGGCGGCGACCGCCCGAGATTCGGTGGCGGCGGCCCGGGCCGCGGGCCCGGCGGACCGCCGCGCGAAGGCGCAGGCGGGCGCAAATTTTTCCGGCGCAAGAAAGTGTGCAAGTTCTGCACCGAAAAAATCGAAGACATCAACTACAAGGACTACCGGCTGCTCGGCCAGTTCGTCGCCGAAAGCGGCAAGATCGTGCCGCGCCGGCTCACGGGCGTGTGCGCGCCGCATCAGCATCGTTTGACCGCGGCCATCAAGCAGGCCCGCAACATCGCCCTGCTGCCGTTCGCGGGAAGGGCATCGTAAAACAGCTTCTAGCTGCTAGCCTCTAGCTCCTAGCGGGAGCGGACGCTTGGTTGGCTAGAAGCTAGCAGCTAGAAGCCAGGAGTTATCATGGAAGTCATTCTCAAAGAAGACATAGCGAAGCTGGGAGCGCGCGGCGATGTTGTGAAAGTCGCCGAAGGATACGGACGCAATTATCTTTTGCCGCGCAAGCTGGCCATCGTCGCCAACGAGGGCAACAAGGCCGTCATCGTGCAGATGAAGGCTGCCTCTGTGCGCCGCTCGGCCAAAGAAAAGACCCAGGCCGAAGAACTCGCCAGGCAGTTCGAGGGCGTGTCGGTCACATTCACGCGCAAGTCGGGCGAAAACGATCAGCTGTTCGGATCGGTCACGTCCGGCGACATCGCCGACGCGCTGGGGAAGAAGAGCTTCAACATCGACCGCCGCCAGATCTCGCTGCACGAGCCGCTCAAGAGCCTGGGCGAATTTACCGTCCCGATCAAGCTGCACAAGGACGTGAACGCGCATCTCAAAGTGGTCATCGAGAAGGAAGCCGCGACGGAGTAGGCGGTCTAGGTAAGCCCCAGATCCAACACTAGCGGTCCAGGTAGTACTCCACAGTCGTCACCACCCGCACCGTTTTATTCAGGCTGCTGTCGGCGTTTGGCGCGGCGCCGTTATTATCTTCGCCGGCGCCGCCAGCCTCGTCGGCGGCGGTGATCGAGAAGACGCCCTGCGACGCCTGGCGGATCGATCCCACCTTGCTGCCGGAATCGGCGGCGAACCGGTCGGCGGCGGCGCGGGCGTTGCGCGTGGCTTCGGTGATCATGTCAGGCTTGATGGAGTTCAGTCCGGTGAACTTGTAGGTGAGTCCCTGACCGGACCGGCCGCTCAATACGATGCCCTTCTGTAGCAATAGCATCGTCTGCTGGGCCGCGGCGGCAACCTGATCCACGCGCGTGGTGCGCACCGTGACCGGCTGCTCGACAATGTAGCGCTTGGGCGCGCGATTCCCGCCGCCGAATTCGTTGGCCTGAGTGTCGGTTACCTCAACAATGCCGAGTTCTATCTCGTTGGGCTGAATGCCCTGCTGGGCCAGGAATTCGAGGATCGATTTCTTGTCGGCTTCGGTCTTGGCGTAGACGGCGGTCAGATCGTCGCCGGCTTCCTTGTAGCTGAGCGACCAGATCGCCAGATCGGATTTGACCTGCCGCTCCACGAGCCCGCGAACAGTCACGAAGCGGTCGCTGAGCTTGGTCGCTTTGATTTGAGACCCCAGCACCCAGCCACCGGCAATCAAGCCCAGAGCGATAAAAAATCCCAAACCCCCGAGGCGCACTGCAGGCCGAGTCGAATCGTTCATGTTTGTGTCCTTGGAGCGAACGCTAATCTCGCCGCCAAAGTATACAGGCTTCTTCAGCGTGCGCCGCCGCCAGATTACGAACGCTAGTCGTAGACTTTGCTGCGGTGGGCGATTCGCGTGATGCTTACGAGTCCCGCGGCGTCATCGATGATGTACACAACGCGCCAATCACCAATTCGGATGCGCCATTGGTCTTTGTAACCCCGCAGTTTCTTGCATCCGGCCGGCCGGGCATCATCTGCAAGAGACTCCATCTTGCTTGCGGATCAGGCGTCCCACCAAGACGTTAGGCAAGGCCTTAAGCTCTTTTCGTGCTGAGGCTTGATTTCGACGTGATAGTTACTCACGCAGCCTTCCGCGCTTGATGAGGTCCGCCCTCACCCTCTCCAGCGGGATTCCCGCTTCCTTGCGGCGCGATTCGGAGATCAGGCCGTCCCAGAAATCCCGCAGCCGGGCCCCGTGTTTCTTAAGGTCAATGAGAACCGCAACTTTGCGGCCTTTGCCGTCGGTGACAAATTGAACTCCTGTCATAGGAGTATTTTCGCATAGTGCGGCTTCCTCCACGCTCGTGTATTGATGCCAATTCCGACATCTATCCGATAAGAGCTTCTGCTACGCGAGTGAGGCACTTTCTCTGCCAAACTTTGCAGTTGCACTGTAGGGGCCTGTTCTGTTTCTCCCTAAATGCCTGTCCCAGCGCGATCTAGGCCGCAAAAATTTTGCTGCGGGCCTATAATTTCTGCTCACGCTTTGACGAAACTTCCGTCTATCCCTGTGCCAGCCCAAACACAGTGTGAGGGGGCAGGCGAAGGACAAACAGGATGCCGGCCGGTGCATGGGCAATGCCAGTGGCGGTTGGCGGACGGGGCCACTCGATACACAAGCGTGAAAGAGTGGATAGAGTCAGCGGTGACGTTGGCAGCAAGCAGCAGGATCGCGCGCGGGGCTGCATGGCCGTTCCAGATCGCCAAATACCCGATCGCCCAATGGTGGATCGCCAGATCAACGACCGCCAAATAAATCGCCGTGTCGATGACACGATGCTGATCCGAGAGGCGCAGCGCGGTAACCGCGCCGCGTTCGAGGAACTGGTGCGCCATTACGATCAGGCCGTCCTGCGGCTGGCGCTGCACCTGACCGGCACTGAGCACGACGCCCAGGACGTGTATCAGGACGCGTTCCTCAAGGCGTACAAGAACATCGGCAGCTTCCGCTTTGAATGTTCCTTCTATACGTGGATTTACCGGATCGTGACTAATTTGTGTCTCGATCACCTGCGCAAAAGAAGCGTGCGCAAGGAAGATGCGCCGGTCGCCAAGGATTCTGACGGCGGCGAGTACGACCTGCTCGATCAGGTGGCCGACATCAGGGCAGGGGCGAATCCGGAGCGCGATTTGATGCGCCGGCAGTTGGGTTCGCGCATTGCCGGGGCGCTGGAAAAACTAACGCCGCGCGAGCGCATGGTGTTCGAGCTGAAACATTATCACGGACTGAAGCTGCGGACGGTAGGCGAGATCTTGCATACGACGGAAGAGACGGCGAAGAACACGCTGTTCCGGGCCACGCAGAAGTTGCGCGGCCAGTTGTCGGATATGAGATGAGTGAGTCGCGAGTCCTGAGCTATGAGGTTTTGCCCTCGGGACTCAGGACTCGGGACTACAAGGTGAACTATGAAGTGTGAATGGATTCGAGAAAATATCGTGCTCCACGTTTACGGCGAGCTGGCTGACGACACCCGCCACGAACTGGAGCAGCACGTTTCCCGCTGCGGCGACTGTGCGGCCGAACTGAAAGCTGAGCAGGACTTCCACGCGCTGCTGTCTCAGGATCGGGCGGCCGAACCCACGCCGAATCTGCTAGCCGCGTCGCGCATGCGTTTGCAGGAAGCGCTGGAGACGGCTCCGCAAGGCAGTTGGTGGAGTCGGCTGGCGTTCGATCCGGCAAACTGGTTGCGGCAAGTGCGTTTCTCGCCCGCCCTGGCTTCGGTAATTCTGATTCTCGGTTTCGCCGGTGGAGTCGGAACCACATACAAGATTTACGGATCGCGGACCGTTCCCGCTGGCGGCATTACAGCAACCAACAACACCCCCGCCGTTCCCGCCGAAGCTTCGATTTCCGGCATCAGTTCGGTGACTCCGATTGCCGGTACCGATCAGGTCACGATCAAATACAACACGGTTTCGACGGAAGAAGCGCAGGGATCGCTGGGCGATCAGAAGATTCAGCAATTGCTGCTGTACGCGGCGCGCAACAATTACAACTCCGGCGTGCGCGTGGATTCGGTCGACCTGCTGGCGCAGAGAACGGGCGACCTGCAGGTGCGCGAAGCTCTGGTTTATGCCCTGCAGAATGACACCAATCCCGGCGTGCGGCTGAAATCGCTGGGCGCGCTGGGTCAATATGTGAAAGACGATACCAACGTGCGCGATGCAGTTCTGCGGGCGTTGCTCAACGATTCCAATCAGGGAGTGCGGATTGAAGCCCTGCGGCTGATCGAACCGGTGAAGGCCGATGGCAGCGTGCGCGGAGTACTGATGGCTCTGGCTGCGAAGGATCAGAGCCAGTACATCAAGTCGCAGGCCAGAACTTTGCTGGCGCAGTTGCCGGAGATTGACTAGGGAAGAAAAGTCAGAAGTCAGAAGTCAGAATGAAGAAGTAAAACCGAGATTCCTTCTGCATTCTGAATTCTAACTTCTTCATTCATAAGGAGCGAGGTGGGTTCATTGAAACGAGCGCTACAAATCGTTGGGCTGGCCAATGGATTGGCCCTGATTCTGGCTGTGCTTGCGCCCCTGGCCGCGGCGCAGGAGCGGGTAACGGAAGAAGGCAACGGCAAGAAGATTACCGGATCTCTGACTTGGGTCAAAACTCTCCGGGTCAAAGTGGACATGGGTTCGGTAGTGGTGCGCGGCGGGCAGCAGCAGAATATCACCTACGATATTCATACGCACTTTAGCAGCGGCGATACGCACCGAGAATCGGACCAATATAAAGTCACAGCCTACGTGAAGGGCGACACCGCATGGATCGTCGGTGACTGGCAGGGAGGACGCCGTCCCCGCCGTTCTTCGGCTGAGTTCTCCATCAACGTTCCGCGCGAAATGGCGTTGGTCAAGCTCGAGACAGAGGGCGGCAACATCGATACGACCGGCGTGACCGGACGGGTGGAAGCGGAGAGCGGCGGCGGCGGCATGCGGCTCGATGACATTGGCGGCGGCATCAACGCGGAAACCGGCGGCGGCTCCATCGACGTCGGCACAGTGAGCGGCGATCTCGGCTTGCACACTGGCGGAGGTTCCATCGAGGTGCGTCATGCCAACGGCAAAATTGTCGCTGAGACCGGCGGCGGAACTATTCGGATTCTCTCCGGCGGCCAGGGAGCTACCATCGAGACCGGCGGCGGCAGCGTGGAAGTGCGCCAGTGCAATGGAAGAGTGAAGGTCTCGACCGGCGGCGGCAGCGTCGATCTCGCCGATGTGGGCGGTCCGGCGGATATTGAAACCGGCGGCGGCACCATTCATTTAACTTCGGCCAAAGGTCACGTGCACGCTGAGACCGGCGGCGGCGGCATCGAGCTTTACGGTGTTCCCTCCGCCCATGCCGAAACCAGCGCCGGTGGAATCACGGTGAAGCTGGTCAACACCGGCAGCGAGCGCCATGATTCTGATCTCGAAACCGCCGCGGGAGACATCACGGTCTATATCGCTTCCGATGTAAGCATCAACGTTCGCGCCAGCGTGGATATGGGGAATGGACACCGCATTACTTCCGAGTTCCCCGACGTTCGCGTCGCCAGCGAAGGCGATCAGTGGCAAAAAACGCTGACCGCGGAAGGCAAGATCAACGGCGGCGGCCCCACGTTGAAGGTGCACACCTCGACCGGCGACATTTGCATCCGGAAAGCACGCTGAAGGGCAATTGAGTGATTGGGAAATTTGGGAATTGTGTAATCGAAGAACAACCTTGTGCATGGTTTTTGATTTTTCAATTACACAATTCCCAAATTCCTCAATCACTCAATGGGTTGGAGAATTACTTGCGTCACCGAATCCATTTGGATTTGGGACTTTGAAGGAGGCGACCATGCGCAAATACATCACGACAAGCGTCGTATTGCTACCCCTGCTGCTCAGCTTTTCCCATGCTGCACAAGACTGGCCGTCGAATAAGCCGTCGCAGACCTACGTCTTTTCCAGCGATGAAGGCAACACGACCTCCTATCTCGGCGTCGACATTGCCGACATCACTCCCGAGCGCCTGAGCGCCCTGAAGCTGAAAGAGGAGCGCGGGGTTGAAGTCACTGTGGTCGACCAGGACGCGCCCGCCGGCAAAGCGGGCATCAAAGAACACGACGTCATTCTCAGCATGAACGGCACGGCCATCGAAAGTGGAGCGCAGTTGCGGCGGATGATTCACGAAATCCCTCCGGGCCGCGTCGTAACCCTGGGTCTAAGCCGCGATGGCCAGCCCATGTCGGTCAAAGTGCAACTCGCCGACAAGCACAAGGAATTCTCATTCGTGTCCGGCAGACCCGACATCCACGTGCAGATCCCCGAAATTCATTTACCCGATATCGACATTCCTTCGATGAGCATGGTCATGCTCACGTCGTCGGAGCGCAGCGGATTGACGGTCGAGAATATTACTCCGCAACTGGGCGAGTTCTTTGGAGTTAAGAACGGCAATGGCGTGCTGGTGCGCAATGTGGAAAAAGGCAGCCGCGGCGAGAAGGCGGGCTTTCGCGCCGGCGACGTGATCGTGAAAGTGAACGACGAGAGTGTGCATGACACCAGCGACTTTTCGCACGCCATGAAATCTCGAGACAGTAATTCAGTGGGCGTTAGCGTAATCCGCGACAAGAAGGAACAGAACCTGAACCTGGCTCTTCCCGACCGCAAGGACCATAGCTGGTTTGAAGAAGAAAGTTTCGGCGCCCAGCCGCTTACCGACGCTCAGAACCTTTGCCAGATGAGCGAACTGCAAAACAAAATCGCGAGCGTGCAGCCTCAGGTCGATCTCCAGAAGGAACTGGAGAGAGCGCAAGCGAACGCTGCCAAGGCTCAAAAGCAAGCCATGGAGCAAGCCGAGAAAGAGCAGAAGAAGTTTAAAGGAGAGCGGGAAAAGCTCAAGAATGAACTGGACCGCATGGTCAAACAGATGCAACGGGATTGGCTATAACGCGTTTCTCTGAAGCGGAAGAAATCCGCTGGCTGCAGGGCCGCAAGATCACCACGTCTGCAGCGCAGAGCGCGCCCACTTGTCCTCACACCCCTTTAAGCCTGTAGCGGTTTCAGCGTGCGCCGGAAGCGGCGTGGGACGTTGTGGCCAGGCAAACGCGATTGCGTCCCGACTGTTTGGCGGCGTAGAGCCCGTGATCGGCGGCGCGAATGATTTCATCCCTGGTCTTGCCGTGCTGCGGATACGACGCCACGCCGGCGCTGATGGTGATGGTGCGCGGCACTCCGGGAAACTGCCACGTCTCTACCATGCGCCGGAGCTTCTCCGCCACCACCATAGCCTGCTGTGCGTTGCTTTGGGTCAGCAGGATCGCGAATTCTTCGCCTCCGTAGCGGCACACCACATCGATCTTTCGCACTTGCCGTTGCAACAGCGACGAAACCTGGCGAAGCACCTCATCGCCCAGCAAGTGGCCAAACTCGTCGTTGAGATTCTTGAACTGATCGATGTCGGCCATGATCACCGCCATGCCCGTATCGCCGCGCTTGGCGCGCTCAATTTCTTCCATGATGCGGCGCTCGAAAAGCCGCCGGTTAAAGATGCCGGTCAAGCCGTCGAGATAAGCGAGCTGCTTCACCCGATCCACGTAATGCGCATTCTGGATCGAGCTGGCGCAGATGTCGGCAACCGCCTCCAGCGACTGCAATTCGCTTTCGCGGAATGCGTTGCGCTCGGAACTGTGCAGGGTCAGCGCACCCAGCGTCTGCCCAAACGAAATCAAAGGGATGCTCAGGCGTGAGAATGATTCTTTAAACAGGCGCGATGCATCCGGTACGGCTCCAAGATCCTTTTCAACCACCGTCCCATTGGTCGCGACCACCTCGGCCCAGGGTTCCTGCGTCACCGAAAAGCGCGCTCCCGGCTCAAAACACGGAGTCAGCGATCCCAAATGCGCCCGCATGACCATATCTTCTTCTTCGCGCAAAAACAATGACACATGGGAAACCTGAAAGGCCCGCTGGATCACCGAACAGACACGGATCAGCAGATCCTCGAGTTCCATCACCGCCGTGCTCTGCTGCGCGATCGTGTTAATGGCTTCCAGTTGCCGCGCCCGCTGCCGCTCCAGCGAATACAGCCGCGCATTCTGCAGGGCGATGGAGGCCTGCGTGGAAAATAAAACCAGCAGCTCGGCGGTTTCGCCATCGAAATAATCAAGCTGGTCGCTCTGGCAATCGAGAACGCCCACAACTTCATCGCGCACCATCAGCGGGATCGCCAGTTCCGAGCGCGTGGATTGTGCCCAACAGACATAGCGCGCATCCAGGCTCACATCGCGGGCATACACCGGTTGCTTCTGAAGAACCGACGCGCCGATCAGCCCGTCGTGCATTCCCAGGCAACGCTTATCTTTCCCGGCGTCCCAGCCAATCTGCGAGCGCACGCAAAGCAGTTGCGACTCTTTGTCAAGCAAGAGGATGGCCACGTTGCGCAGGTGGAAGTAGTCGCGCGCAATCCCCAGAATTCGCTGCAGGACTTCATCCAGCTCAAAAGTCGACAGCACCGCCTGGCCGGCGTCGTAAAGAACTGCAATTCTCGACATGCCATGCGGATTCTATCGTGGGGAGGGCTGTTACCAATGTTCCGAAAGTAACCGGCGGGGTACAGATTTCACCTTAGTTATCGCCACCTTCTTGCCGTGCGAATCAGCCCATAGACCACCACGCAGAACCAGAAATCGATGAGCATGCCCAGATCCAAATGCATGGGGTGGTGGCGTGCGCTCGCCGGCAGAGACGGCAATAGCACGAAGTACGCCACGTTTCCCAAAATGATCGCCAGAAGCGCCTGGAGAAAGTCGGTCCTCACTGATCGTTTAGACACCGCAGCGTCGGCTCCTGCTACCATTTCATCGGAGTTTCCATTCGCGCCGCGAATGGACCCGTCTGACCCGGCCGATGCTCGAACTTTCCACCCCGGTTCAATACGTGAAGGGCGTTGGCCCGCGCATTGCCGAAGTTCTGGCCGGCAAGGGCATCCACACCGTCGGCGATCTGCTCCATTATCTTCCTTTTCGTTACGAAGACCGCCTGAACCCGCGCGGCATTGCCGAACTGCGGGCCGGCGAGATGGCGACCATCGTCGGCGAAGTGCGCAATTCCGGACTGTTCCGCACCCGCCGCATGCCGATTTTCGAACTGGTGGTCGGCCAGGGACGCGCCCGCCTGCGCTGCCTTTTCTTCAACGCAACCTACCTGCAAGGCAAGTTCAAGCCGGGGCAAATGATCGCACTCTACGGCAAGGTCGAACAAGATCAGCGCACGCGCGAGTTGCAGGTCATGCAACCGCAATACGAAATTCTTGGCGATCCCACCGATTCTGGTGAAGATGCTGCCGGAAAAAAGGCCGCCGAATCTCTGGAAGTCGGCCGCATCGTACCGATCTACGAAGCTACGGGCCGCCTGACCCCGCGCTGGTTTCGGCGCGCCATTCGTACCGCGCTCGATGATCTCACTCCCGACCTGCCCGAACCCATCCCCGCCGCTGTGCGCGCACATCTGGGCCTGATTTCGCCCCGTGCCGCGCTCTGGAACGTGCATTGGCCCGAACCCGGAGAGAGTTTCGAGAACCTTCAGACCTTCCGCACTCCGGCCCACGTCCGCATGATTTTCGACGAGCTGTTCTTTGTAGAACTCGGCCTGGAACTGAAACGTCGCGAGCAGAAGGCGCGGACCGGAATTGCGTTTCGCCTGGATGATCGCGTGCGCGCGGCGATCAAAAAGATTCTGCCCTTTCATCCCACAGCCGCTCAAAAACGTGTGCTGAAAGAAATTGCCGGCGACATGGAAAAGCCTTTTCCCATGCGGCGCTTGCTGCAGGGCGACGTCGGATCAGGCAAGACCATCGTCGGATTCGAGGCGGCCATCATTGCCATCGAAAACGGCTGCCAGGTCGCGCTCATGGCTCCAACCGAGATTCTCGCCCAGCAGCATTATTTCTCCGCGCGCCGCATCCTCGAAAATGCCGGTTATCGCATCGTCTTGCTGACGGGATCTCTCGAAGCCGACCGCAAGCGCGAAATTCGCCGCCACATCGCCCAGGGCAGCGCGCAACTGGTAATCGGCACGCACGCGCTGCTGGAAGAAAAAGTCGAATTCGCCAATGTGGGCCTGGTGATCGTAGACGAGCAACACCGCTTCGGAGTCCTGCAACGCCTGAAGCTGATGAAAAAGTCGGAAGGCGGCGAGGCGGCGCCCGAGCCCGACGTCCTGGTCATGACCGCCACGCCGATCCCCCGCACGCTCGCCCTCACCCTCTACGGCGATCTCGACCTCAGCGTGCTCGACGAACTCCCGCCCGGCCGCACTCCCATCGTTACCCGCTGCGTCGCCGACGATCAGTCGCCCAAGGTCTGGGACTTTCTCCGCAAGCAGGTCAGCAAAGGAAATCAGGCCTACGTGGTCTATCCCGTAATCGCCGAGAACGAAGAGAGTGAATTGAAGGCCGCGATCAAGATGTATCGCGAGCTGAGCGGAACGGTCTTCCCCGACCTGAAAGTCGGCCTGCTCCACGGCCGCCTCGACGCCGAATTGAAAGATCGGGTCATGCGCATGTTTCAAAAAGGAGAGCTGCAAATACTGGTCGCGACCACGGTCATCGAAGTCGGCGTCGACGTTCCCAATGCCAGCGTCATGGTCATCGAGCACGCCGAGCGCTTCGGCCTGGCTCAACTGCATCAACTTCGCGGACGCATCGGCCGCGGGGCCGCCAAGTCCTACTGCATCCTGATGACCGGCGGCAAAGTGACCGAAGACGGCCAGCGCCGCCTTGACGCCATGGTCGGCACCAACGACGGATTCAAGATCGCCGAACTCGATCTCGAACTCCGCGGGCCCGGGGAATTTTTCGGCACTCGCCAGGCCGGCCTGCCCAGCTTCCGCGTTGCCAACATCATCCGCGACGCGCAACTGCTCGAAGCCGCCAAATACGAGGCTGCGTTCGTGCTGGCCGGCCCCAACAATGAAATTTCCTCCGAAGAAATCAGCCGCGCATTGGTCCAAATGCGGGCACGCTGGAAGCACACCTATGGGCTGGTCGAGGTGGGGTGACGCGTCACGAAAATAGAATGAACTGTGGATTCCTTGAAGGGACGCCAACTTTCGTCGAAATGGATGTCCCGCTGATGAAAGCCAGCGTGCCGTACCCGCGCAGCCTGGAGATCTGACAAACACTGGAGATCTGACAGACAGCAGGCGCAACTCTTCTCCTTCGCCTGGGTTTGGTTTACTCACCGGGTTAGAAACAACCGGGCTAGAAACAACTGGGTTGTGTACAAAATGACCGTCCCTGCGATTGCAAGCTTGCTCAAAATGGCCGCCATGCGCGGCGTGTCCCGACGACAATTTGTCACCACCACGGCTGCACTCGCAACCGGCTCGTTGCTGTTCGGATGCTCTGGCTCCAACGGTTCCTCCAGCAGTTCCTCGGGCGGCGGGTCCACATCGCTCCCGTCACAACCAATTCCTGCCGGGCCCATCACAGACGCCACCGTTTCCATCGCGAGCGCGCAGACAGGAAACATTCCTCAGCGTTTCATCGGCCTGAGCTACGAGAAAGACAAGCTCTCGGAACCAATGTTTTCCGCGAGCAATACCGATCTGATCGGACTTTTTCAACGCCTTGGCCCCGGCCTTCTCCGCATCGGCGGTAACAGTGTGGACGAAACTGTCTGGACCGCGAACGGCCCGGGGCAAACCTCGGGTCAGGTTGCGCCTTCGGACGTAAACGCGCTGGCGGCGTTTCTCTCCGCGGTCGGCTGGCCCGTCCTCTACGGAGTCAATCTCGGTGGCGCGGGTCTCAACCCGCCCACTACCACTCCGGCCTTGGCTGCTGCCGAAGTGGCTTATGCCGTCCAGGCGTTTGGCTCAAATCTGTTCGGAATCGAAATCGGAAACGAACCCGACCTTTACGCCGGAAAATACTTTCCCTCGACCTGGAGTCTTTCCGACTACCTGACACTCTGGCAGAGTTTCGTGTCCGCCATTCTCGCGCAAACGCCCAATGCGCCGCTCACCGGACCGGTCGTCGCCTACAACACAAGCTGGTTCAGTTCGTTCGCGCAGGCCGAGGGCGAGAGCGTTGTTCTGCTCTCCGCGCACTACTACCGCGGCGACGGCCAGTCCGCGTCTTCCACCATCCAGGAGCTCATCAGCTATCCCGACACCAATCTGGAAGCATACCTCGCGGCTCTCCAGCCTGCGGCCGCGTCTGCGGGCGTGCCGTTCCGTCTGGCCGAGACCAACTCCTTCTACAACGGAGGCGCGCCCAATATCAGCGACGCCTACGCCTCTGCGCTCTGGGTCATTGATGACCTGTTCACCATCGCGCTCGGCGGCGGAGTGGGCGCAAACTTTCACGGCGGCGGCGACGGCACTGGCTACACGCCGATCGCCGATGACAACGGCGTTGTGCAGGAAGCCCGGCCCGAATTCTACGGAATCCTGTTTCAGGCGCTCGCCGGCCAAGGATCACTCCTCGCCACCACAATCACCGCCGGGTCGCTCAACGTCAGCGCCTACACAGTTCAGAATTCGCCCACACAACTCAGCGTAATCATCCTCAACAAAGATTCCACTCAGAATCTGCAGTTCACCGTAACCTGTCCCAGCGCGGTGCAATCCGCGTCCATGCAGGTCCTTACCGGCCCCTCACTCTCGGCCATCTCGGGCGTGACCATTCAGGGCGCGGGCGTGAACCCCGACGGTTCGTTCTCGCCGCAGTTGTCCTACGGGGTCACGGTCTCAGGAGACACCTTCACGGGATATGTCCCAGTGACCAGTGCCGTGCTGGTCAAAGTAACGCTGACCTAGTGTAGTGCGTCAAACAGATCGACGTTTATTTATCCTGGGTTTCCTCTGTGATCCTCTGTGCCCTCTGTGGTTAAAGCCCTTGACTTTTTCGTCGAACACCAAAACTTACGCCGGATCGAGGCGCAACATAACGATCACCATTTTCGACGCGCCGCACCAGCTCATCGGCAAGGAAGAAGAGGAAGCAGTAGAATTCTTCCGGTGCATGTTGATGCGCGGGCGAATGCTCACTCGAACGAAATTCCTTCTTGCGGCCTGCTTATTTGCCTTAACCGTGCTCGCCGGTTGTGGCGCCACCAGCTCATCGGGCGGCGGCAGCATTGCGGTTCCACCAACACCGACCGGTCTGGCTGCGGCCGCCGGAAATGCCCAAGTCAGTCTCTCCTGGATGGCGTCATCCGGCGCCACTTCCTACGACGTCCAGCGGTCCACGACCTCGGGCGGCTCGTATAGCAAGATCGGGAATCCCACCAGCCCCAGTTGGATGGATACGAATCTGACCAACGGCCAACAGTACTTCTATGTCGTCTCTGCCGGGAACTCTGCAGGGGAGAGCGCGAACACGGCGCCAGTCAGCGCGACGCCCGTCGCTCCCGCTGCTGACTTGCCGGGGCCCAGCCCGGGTCTTTTCGCCAACCCACCCTATACCTGCGTGAACAATTATTACGTCGCTACCAACGGGAATGACTCCAATCCCGGAACCCAGGCCAGCCCGTGGCTGACCATTCAGAATGCCGACACTGCGGCCGGAGGCCGCGTTGCCGGCGACTGCGTGAACGTAGCGCCCGGCACCTACGCGGCCGGCATCCAACCCATACATGGCGGCAACCTGGCCGCGCCCACCGGCTATGTGGTCTATCGCTGCCAGACTCTGGATGGATGCATCATCACATCCTCAGGGGGAAACGCGGCGCCGACCTTTAACGTCGTAAGCACCGGCACGGGCCCGAACTATCTGGTTCTCGACGGATTCGAACTGGCCGCAAGCAGCATGACCCTCTACGGCGTCGGCGCCGAGGTGTATTTCCCCGACGGCGTCGATACCCTGGGCGCCACCAGCCACCACATCTGGATCATCAACAACATCATTCATGGCTATGGCCAGGCCGGTGTGGGCACGGGAGGCGGAGAGTACTTCTACTTTCTGCATAATCTGGCTTACGACAACACCAACGTCGCCTGCTCGGCTCAGGGCTCGGGTCTCGGCATGGTGATTGCCAGAGCCTTCACCGGATACACTCCAACCGCCGCCGATCTGGCCTGGGCGCCGTTCCACAACGTCATCGAGTACAACGTCGCCTACAACAACATCATCAACCAGTGCGGCACTGCTTCCAACCCCTACGACACCGATGGCAACGGCATCATCATCGATACGTTTAACAATGCCGGCAGCACAAATGTGGTTTACCCGTACCAGACGCTGGTGGCGAACAATGTCTCCTACAACAATGGCGGCAAGGGTGTTCACATCTTCCGCAGCGATTATGTGACGGTGGCCAACAACACGGCCTACGACAACAATCTGGATCCCTTCAATCCGGGCATTGGCCGCGGCGAGATCGATAGCGCCGAAAGTCAGAACAACGTAATCATCAACAACATCGCCTATCCGGTTCCCGCGACTTCTGGCAGCGATCCCCGCTGCGAAGGCGTCGATTACACCAACACTCCTCCTTACACTTGTCCGCTGATGACCAACGTTGCATTTGACGGCGCGGGCACGCCCGGCAATGTGAGCAACGTCTGGAGCAACAACATCAGCTTCGGCGGAGCGCCGCCCTACGGTTGGGGACCGGACGGAAACATTATGCTCGTTCCCGATACCATGAACTGCTCCACCGGCGCGGACCCGAACCAGTGCAACGTCGACCCGAACTTTGTCAGCGTAGCGGGCGACAACTTCGCGCTTCAACCGGGCAGCCCGGCCATCGGCTACGGACAAACGCAGCCCTATCTGCCAGCCTCAGCGGCAGATGCCGGCGCATGTCCCAGCGCCCTTACTACGTGCCCGTAGTTCTTCCTTGCGTTGGGTGTCGCCGCCTCGCGGATATTTAGCCGCGCATGAGCGGTGGTAACATGCTGCGCGGTGGCGTTTTCGCATATTGTCCCCCGCTATGAAGAGATGGATTACAGCAATATTGCTCATTGCCACTGCGGCGGCCGCGCAGCAAACCCACAATCAATACGAGCCTCCGAACGCGCCGGGTGCCGGTCAGAAGTTGCTCATGCAATTTGCCGGCGACTGGGACGTCGTCAAGACTTTCTTCCCCAAGGATGGAAAGCCGATCGTGACGAAAGGCACCTGTAAACAGTACATGATCGAGGACGGCAAGTTTCTGCAGTCGGATTTCACCTTCTTCAATTCTGACGGAAGCAAGAACACCGGTACCGGAATCTCTGGCTTCGATTCCAAAACGAACCGGTTCACAACGGTGTGGTACGACTCGCGGCAAACAACCATGTCGATTCGCCAGAGCGACGGAACCTTCGACGGCAAGAACATCGTGCTGTGGGACACACCCATTGAAGGCGACCATCCTGGGCGCAAGACTGTAGCTCGCGCTCACCTTGAGGAAGACGGCCGCGTTCTTTTCCATCGTCATTTCCTGGTCGATAACAAAGGGGCGGAGCGTATGATGATCGAACTGCGGATGACGCGGAAGTAGTTTCCTGGACCTGTTTTGCCGTCGGCGCAGTCTCCCAACAGTCTGGACATTCTGGAATCTGTGCCTGACGTTCCGTCAGGATGATGCCTCGTCCGCTACGCAACTGGTAAAATCAAACAGATGTCTTCCTCGTCGCAACTTATTCAGATCTCGCCCACCCCGCCCTTGCGCGCACCCAAGCCATCATGGCTGCGGGCCAAAGCTCCCGTGGGAGACAACTTCCACAATCTGAAAAAACTGGCCCGCGGACTCGGCCTGCACACCGTCTGTGAGTCGGCGCAATGCCCTAACATTGGCGAGTGCTGGAACCACAAGACCGCAACCTTCATGTTGCTGGGCGATATCTGCACGCGCCGTTGCGGATTCTGCGCGGTCCCCAAAGGACGCCCAGAGCCCATCGACTGGGAAGAACCACGCCGCGTGGCCGAAGCCGTCGCCACGCTGGGGCTGAAACACGCCGTCGTGACCAGCGTGAACCGCGACGACGACAATATCGGCGGCGCCAAGATTTTTGCCGAGACCATCCGCGAAATTCGAGCGCTCATCCCCGATTGCCGAGTCGAAGTTCTCATCCCTGACTTTCAAGGAATCGAAGAATCCCTGCGCATCGTGCTCGACGCGCAACCCGACGTGCTCAACCACAACACCGAAACCGTGCCGCGACTCTACCGCTCTGTCCGCTCCGGCGCGCGCTATCAGCGTTCGCTCGATCTGCTCGAAAACGCAAAGAAGATTTCCCCCGGCATGGTCACCAAGAGCGGCTTGATGGTCGGCCTCGGAGAATCGTCCGAAGAGTTGATTGAAGTTTTCCGCGACCTGGGCATGCGCGGCGTCGATATCCTCACGGTCGGTCAATATTTGCGTCCATCGAAAGATCATCTTCCCATCGCGCGTTTCTACGAGCCGGATGAATTCGTTTATCTGCGCGACCAGGCTCTGCGCTTCGGATTCCGCCACGTTGAATCCGGACCCATGGTTCGTTCCAGCTATCACGCGCACGAGCACGCCGACGCAGCCGCGTCGCCCAGGGCGGTGTCCTAAGTTGCCGCGGACGGGTCTTCCCGCCCGCATTTATCCTCAGAGCGGAATCGAAGTTAGTAATCCCATCGAACAAGTCGGCAAAGATCGCTCAAAGCATTGCGAGATGGATGCGCATCGGGGCGCGCCTTTAGGCGAGCCGTCCAGGCCACGAAATGGAAAGCGGCGTCAGCCGCCGCTTCCGCGTCAACAAACGCAGCGGCTAAAGCCTGCGTCGCGGTTGCCGCTCGTGGGGGCATGGCTGAAGCGATGCCCTGATACGAATCAATTCAGCCAATCGGACCTCAGCCGCGAGGGGCATTCGGCATGACAACCACCGCCCTGCTCGTCCTGCTCGGCTTCTGCGCCGGCCTGCTCGGAGCGTTGACCGGCATCGGCGGAGGCGTGTTGCTCACGCCCATCCTCGCGCTGCACTTCGGCATCCCCATCCGCCAGGCCATCGGCACCAGCCTGGTGGCAGTGATTACGACCTCCGCCGCAAGCTCTTCCGTTCACTTGCAACGCCACACTACCGACATCCGCCTGGGTATGACGCTTGAACTGGCTACGTCGCTCGGCGCCGCGGTCATGGCTTACCTGGTCGGATATTTCAACCGCAACGCGCTCGAAGGCCTGTTCGCCGCTTTCCTCCTCTACAGCGCCATCATGATTCTCAGCCGCCGCGGCAAAGTCAAAGACGAAGACGAAACTTCGCCCGGCATCAACGGCGAAGTTGCCATCCCGCCGTACGAACCCAAGCGCTATCCCCTGGGACTCGGAGCGTCGTTGGTGGCGGGCGCGCTCTCTGGCCTGCTCGGAATCGGAGGCGGTCCCATTAAGGTTCCGGTGATGTACATCTTTATGGGAGTGCCATTGATGGTGGCGACCGCAACCTCGAACTTTATGATTGGCGTGACCGCCGCGGCCAGCGCCATGGTCTACTACCGCCGCGGCGACATTCTGGTGCAGGTCGCCGCGCCGCTTGCCGTTGGCGTGTTCGTCGGCTCGCTGCTCGGCGCGCGCCTGGCCCCGCGCATTCGCACGAAATTCATTGTGTATCTGCTCGTCGCAGTCATGTTCTATCTCGCCGGACATCTCGGGATTCATCTGCTGCGGGAACTGCTATGAGCCAGCTTCGCGAGCCCGCCTTTGACCGCGTTGTTGCACTCGTCCTGCGCGTTGGGGCGTTTAGCTGCTTCTTCGTCATGATCGCCGGGCTGATTACCAGTTTCTTTATCCCAGGCGCGATCCCCGCCGGCATCGAACGAGCCGGCGTCCTGCTCATGCTGGCCACGCCCGTCGTCCGCGTGATCGTTGCCTGCTTCCTGTTTTTCCGCGAGAAAGACCACCGCTACGGATGGATTTCTCTAGGGGTGCTGGTCATTCTGCTTCTGGGATCGGTGTTCGGCATCGGCGAGCACTGAAAGAAATCGCCACTTTTAACAAATCCGTGACATTGTCGTGACACCATATGATACTGGGAGACCATACTCTGACCTTGCCCAACTCGGCCTGCTCAATGAAGAGCCGGCCTGGAGCAGAGAAGCAAAAAACCACAGGAGAAAATTCGCATGCCCCGCCCCAGAAACGTTGCCAAGGTTTATCTTTTTGCCGCTATCTTTTTTTGCCTTCTGAGCAGCCTGTCGTCACTCAGCCTCGCCCAGTCCAACGCCAACCACCCTACGGGACCAAACGGAATCGTCGTCAAGAGCAAATTCGGTGGCCAGATTTTCGGCTACGATATCGATCAGAATGGAACTGAGGGCGTTCTCGCCGAAGCGCTGCTTCAATCTAATGGAAACGTCCTGGCTGCCGTCGAGACCTTCAATCAGAAAACCGGGAAGATCACCAAAGTGCTGACGCAGACTGACGACCAGGACGACTTCATCGTCCGGGGCGTGGTCGGAACTTCCGTCGGATTGTACGAGCATGAACACGTGATCAGTTTCTTGAATGTCCAGCGCACGTTCGACAGCGTCAATCCGCTGAGTGGCAACAAGATTACGGGCCTGTGGACGCCGCCAATCGGCACAGAGCACCTGCTCAGCGAAGTTAGCCATACCCAGGGAAGCACGAATAACGCAATCCTGGCCATGGACAACAGCGGCAATTTCATAACCTGGGTTTTCAGTTCCGATGTGGCCACCAATACCTTCGGCCCCATCGTCAAGATTCAGGACACGTTGGACTTCGGCAGCGTCCCCCCTCCGATGGCCTACGACACCGTAACCAATCAGGCCATTCTCGGCGGCGGCGACGGTTGCTTTGGCTGTTTTCCGGTAATCGGCTTGGCGGATCTCACCCATGGAACATTTTCCAAATTTACCGGCATGGGATTCGGTTTCGTCAACGGCATCGCCGTCGATTCCGCCGACGGTCTCTTCGTAACCGACACCGAGGACGACGCCAGCGTTGAGTTCTACACGCTCAGCACCGAAACCGGCTTTACCGTGGTCCTGCCCAACTCGGGAGAGAATCAGATCTTCAGCGGCGCCGATATCGAGTATGACCCCATCCACAAGCTGTTTCTCGTGTCGCAGCCCGTTTCCAGTTCAACGTCGAGCGGCAGTTCGATTTATGTCTACGACACTAACGGCGTGCTGCAGGAAACGCTGAACGGATTCAGCTTCTCCAACAGCTTCAACGTGTTTGGCGCGTATATCGCTATCGATCCCAGCACGCGGACTGGCTTCATGCAAGGCCCTGATTCGGGAGTGACTGAGCTTCAGGGATTCTCCTACTAAGGGTTAGGACGACGGTGACGCCCCGCGTCTTGCCATGGCGAGACGTGGGGATGTTCACAGATTGAAGTCTTCCCCCATCGCAATTGCGCCCGCTCCTCGGTTTGCCTTATCAGAGTGCATAAGGAGGAACTTGCTGACGGCGGACGATTGTGCGACATAAGTACCATGCAGATCCGCATGGGCTGGCTTCTAGCCCTTGGCCTTGCCCTCTCCGTGGTTGGCCTGAGGGCGCAGGAGCAATCCGACGCCGCGACTGTTCGTGCTCTTGAGATGAAGTGGACCGCGTCCTACAAAGAGCGGAACATTGATATCCTGTCTTCGCTGTTGGCTGACGACTTTGTCATCACGATCGAGGATGGCAGCGTCTACAGCAAGACGGGATACATCAGCCATAGCGCCGATTCCAGCGTGCACGTGCAGGTCGCCGAACTCTCTGACCTGAAGGTGCGCCTGCACGGCGTCACGGCCGTCGTCACCGGCGCGTACCATGAGCGTGGAGAATCCAACGGAAAGCCCTACGAATACCACGATCGCTTTACCGACGTCTGGATCAAATCGGCCGGCAAGTGGCAAGTGATTTCGTCACATTACAGCGTGCCCTTCAAGCCGTGATCCTTCGGGGCTGGCAACTTACTCCCGGCCCACGCCGAGCGCATCAGCCACGCGGTTGATGTAGTTGAACCAGGACGCGATCAAGGTGATCTGGAGGATGCCGCGATCATCGAAGCCGGCCTGACGCAGGCCCTCGATATCGTCCCTCCAGACCCTGGTCGCGTCTTTGGTCAGCTTGACCACGTAGTCGAGCATGGTGCGGTCTTGCGCTGAGATGGGCGCGGTGGTGTAGTCCTTTTCCAGCGCCGCTACCAGTTCTTTGTCCAACGTCACCCGACGCAGAAACTCTGCGTGCGATTCGATTCAATACACGCACCGGTTCGTCACCGAGACCATGGTGGCGATCATTTCGTGTTGCCGCCGGCAAAGCGGCAACTCGGGCGACATCAGCGCCCCGAACGTGCTGAAGGCGTGATACAGCGCCTCGGGAATCAGCGTGTGCGACCCCACAATCGACGACGCTCCCGACGCATCGGGATGCACCGGCTGCGCATACTCTTTGGGATAGACGAGCCTCTGAGCTTCAATTGCCTGGCGCAGCTTCTCGTCAGCCTCATCCATCGAGACGGTTCGAATCCAAGTCATAGAGGTCCCTTCTCTTTTCCCGATCTCAAGGTTGGGAAAACGTGAGTTCGAAAAAGATACACCGCTCGGCGAGGCATACCTATAGCAGCTTCATACTAGAACGCAGAGCTCGGCATCCAGGACTCACTCTGCCTTCCATCTTTTGAGAGCCAGCGCAATCGTCCACATCCCAAGCGGTGGAACTAAACTCGTCAGCCCATGCAACCCGATCAACTGCCCAAGATTGAACGCAGCATATTTCCCGCCGGCTTCCGCCGCGGTCAGCATCGACTCATGGTTCATGGCCATCTGCCCCGACCAGAATGCCGGCCACGCCGTGTGCAGCAACGGACAGCTATCTTGCATGGCGAGTTGCGATGTAGTCGAGACCACCATCAATGTCACAAACACGCCAACCACCGCCAGCCCCGCCATCACGCATCGCCACGCCGGCCTGGCGCGCTCCCACGCCACCGCCAGTCCCGCGCACAAGAATGGAATGCAAGCTCCAGCGTACCTGGGACCAAACGTCAGCCCCGCCTTCCACCAATAAAATGACGCATTCAACAGGAAGTAATACGCCACAATCGCCGCCGCCACCAGCGCCGGCAAAGCCAAGCGTTTCTCCTTCCACAAACAACAAAGCCCCAACGGAGCCGCAACCAGCACCGGCGATGCAATCAGCAATCCTCGCGAGCATCCGAACAAAATTTTCAACAGGCGGTCGGGATGCGGATACGTCAAACCCATGTATCCCTGCTGCTGCATGAATGAAAATGAACTCGCGTCATAATACGAATAGCTGGGACGAATCGAACCGAACGCCGCCAGCAGATAGCTCGCCAGCACGATCACGCACGCACCAGCGCCAAGTCCCACTCCAGCCACAACTCGCCACCGAGCGGACGCCCCGCGCGGCCACACCTGCGCCAGCCCCAGAAACGCGAGCATCGCCGAAGCCGGAGCCGCCGGATACTCCGTCACCGTCGCCCATCCCGCGGCCAACCCTACCGCGAGCCCCCACCGAAACTCGCTCTTTCCGTCTCCAGCTTTCAACGCCGCCGCAAACGCGAAGAGCAAACAAGCTCCCACCAGCGCATGCGCCCAGAACAAGCTGGCATAAGCCCAGAACGGCGTGCCCACGCTCATCACCGCCACGGCGAACGCCGCCGCTCGCGCGCTGCACCCAAACCGCAACGCCAGAAAAAATAGGCACACGCCCGCGAGCGCCGCCGGCAGCGCCACTGCACACGCAGTCGCCACAAACGACAGCGCAAATTCTCCCCGCGGAGATTCCGGATCGATTCCCGCCACGCGCATGACTGGCCGCGACGCCAACGCGAACGGCACCGCCAGAAACACCAGCCCCGGCGCTTTTTCGGAATAGTAATGTCCCTGGAAGTGCGCCTTGTCCTGCGTATTTTGGTGATAGGCGTCGATCGTCAGCGTGTGCCGCTCGATGATCGCGCGCAGCAGATCGAAGCGCGAGTTCTGGTTCCACCCGCCGCCTTCGTAGAAGTAAATGAAAGAAGAGAAACTAAGAGCGCCGAGCAGCGCCGCTGTCTTCCACTGCAATGAAAATTTCCCCGGATGTCCGCTCAGCGTTGCGAGATTCACTTCTTGTCGGCGGCCAGCAGCGCCTCAGCCACCATCCTCTTCGTATCTTCGTCGACCAGTCCTGAATCCAATTGCTTTGGATCGTGCGCCGCATTGGCGTTGGCCACGTTTCCTTTAATCCCAACATACACCGCATCGTAAGTCGTGTTGCCCAGATTTTCCACCTTGTGCTTGAATGGAGGATACCAGCGCACCTCGCCCGGCTTGGCGAAGACCTCACGCGTCTTTCCATTCTCATCGGTAAACTGCAGATGAGCTGCCGTCAGCACCACCACCACTCCCCCGGGATGCTCATGCATCGCCGACTTTTCATGCGGACCGTAATGCACCGACACCACCTGCACTTTCTCATTCTCGAAATCGAGTTTGTAATGTCTGGGTTCTACCTTGGTGGGATCTTGCGCAACAGCAAGAGACAAAAGCAAGGCACACGAACACCACAGCTGCGACTACCTTCGACCCCATCCTGCCTCCTGACAAAAAATCCCGGTTGCTGGAAACCTAACGCAACTCTACTTTTCGCGTCGATGTGTGTCAACGATTGGCAACCACGCGCGTTCCGCAGAAGTAAATCGCGTCGAACACCTATCGGCGCTTCCTAGTCGCGCTCCACAGCAGGGCCGCACCAGCGGCGATTCCCGCCAAGCCGATTCCTGCCCGCTTCATCGAGTTCTCAACCGCCAATTCGTGGGCGCGAAACTGTCTCGATTCCGGGTACGGCTCCGCCGCTTGCAGATCGGGTTCCAGCGCCATTTCCAGAACTTCGGCCAGATGCAACGCCCGGCGGTGAGTCATTTGCGCGATTTGCTCGCGGCAACTGAATCCGTCGGCAATGATGAGCCAGTCGTCCGCTGCGCGGCGGACCGCCGGGAGCAGTTCCAGCTCTCCGATCGCGGCCGAGATATCGTATTTGTCGGCATCAAAGCCGAACGAGCCTGCCATGCCGCAGCATCCGGGAGCGGGAGTCGTGAAATCGATTCCCAAACGGTGGAGGAGCGATTCTTCCGCGCTCATCTTCATAATCGACTTGTGATGGCAATGGCCGTGCAGCAGCGCCTTGCGCGGGAATTGCGGCAGCCGAGCAGTCCCGGAATTCGTATCGAGGAACTCACTCAGCAGGAATGTTTGCCGGCTCAATGCCTGAGCGCGATGATCATCCGGGAAAAGGTTGACCAGTTCGTCGCGGAAAACAGCCACACAACTCGGCTCCAGTCCAACAATCGGTATGCCGGCTTCGATCTCAGGAGCGAGTTCATCGAGAATTTCGAGCAGCAACGATTGCGCGCGGTCGAGCATACCGAAGTCGTAGAGCGGGCGTCCGCAGCACAGGTGGGCGCGGGGCACGACGACGCGGTACCCCGCGACTTCGAGGACGCGAACCGCGGCGCGCGCGGTCTGCGGGAGAAAATAGTTATTGAAAGTGTCCGCCCAAAGCAGGACGGGAGGCGCTGACTCATCCGGCGATCGAGTCGTTGAAGAATTGTGACGGCGATAGAACCAGCTCTTGAAGGTTTCCGAAGCGAGCGGCGGGATGCGCCGCTGGGACGGAATTCTTCCCAGGAATTTTGCGATGTCGCTGAGGAAGGGAAGCTGCGTTGTTAGATTCGCCACGCCCGGTGCCAGCGAGGCGAAGCGTGCCCACAGATCGATGTCGCCAAAGGCATAGGCACTGAGCGGGCGTAGGCGGCCTTCGTAATAGTGTGAGAGGAACTCGGATTTATAGGTGGCGACGTCAACGCCAACCGGGCAGTCGCTCTTGCAGCCTTTGCAGGCAAGGCACAGATCGAGCGAGCTCTTCACTTCTTCGCTGCGCCAGCCGTCGCGGATCACCTCACCTTGCGTCATTTCCCACAGAAGATGAGCGCGCCCGCGAGTCGAGTGTTCTTCTTCGTGCGTGGCGCGATAGCTGGGGCACATCACGCCTTCATCGTCGCGGCGGCACTTGCCCACCCCCACGCAACGAAGCGCTGCATGCGGCAGGCTGCCGTGATCGAGCGGAAACTGAAAATGCGTCTTCGGCTCCCACGGAGCGTAGTTCGCGCCAAGGCGAAGATTTTCGTCCAGCTTGTTGGGCGGCTTTCCAGGCATCCCAATCAGTTTGCCCGGATTCATTTTCCACTGAGGATCCCAGGCGGCTTTGAATTTGCGGAAAGCCTCCATCAATTCCGGGCCAAACATTTTCGGCAAAAGTTCGCCGCGCGCCTGCCCGTCGCCATGTTCGCCGGAAAGCGATCCTCCGTAGCTGACGACCAGATCGGCGGCTTCTTCCACGAAACGGCGAAACTTGGCGATGCCTTCCGTCGTTTGCAAGTCGAAGTTGAGGCGCGTGTGCACGCAGGCGTGGCCGAAATGTCCGTAGAGCGAACCTCGGTAGCCAAACTCGGCTTTCATTCTTCGAAGACCGCGAAGATACGCGCCGAGTTGTTCCGGCGCCACGGCAGCGTCTTCCCAGCCTTCCCAGTTGAGCGGTTCGCCGGGCACATGCGAAGTTGCGCCGAGACTTGACTCGCGGACTTCCCACACGCGCTTGGCTTGCGCGCCGGAATAAAGTTTGACGCTGGGCGGGGTCGCGCTGCGCCTGAGCGATTCGATCAGCCGTTGTGCTTGCGATTCCGCCTCGCTCAAGGTCTGTCCGCCGAATTCGACCAGCAACCACCCGCCGCCCTCGGGAAGAAGCGCGAGACCTTCACTGTTGATGCCCTTCGTGCGTTCGTAATAGACGAGAAGATCGTCGAAGCCCTCAAGCCCGATGGGTTTGTGCGTCATGATTTCGGGCACGGTATCGGCGCACTGGTAAATGTCGGGATAGGCGACGACAGCCAGCACGCGTGCGGGCGGGCTTTCCACCAGTCGGCAAGTCGCATCGAGAACGGTCGCACAAGTTCCTTCGGAGCCAACCAGAGCGCGGGCGACGTGGAATCCATTATCGAGAAGAAGGTAATTGAGGTTGTATCCGGAAACGCGGCGCGGGATGTTCGGGAAACGCTGGCGAATGAGTCCGGAATATTCGGTCGAGATGCTGCGAAGCGTGGAATAGATTTGGCCGCGGCGGCCAGGCTCGGAGCAGATTCGATCAAGATCGGCGGAGGAAGTCTGGCCGACGCGCATGCAGGCCCCGTCGTAAGTGACGACTTCCAGAGCCTCAATGTTGTCATCCGTCTTGCCCGCCATGACCGAGTGGACGCCGCAGGAGTTGTTGCCGATCATTCCTCCGATCGTGCAGCGGTCGTGCGTGGCAGGATCGGGAGCGAAGGTAAGATGATGTCGTTCGGCCGCGTTGCGAAGACTGTCGAGCACAACTCCTGGCTGCACGCGCGCGATCCGCCGAACCGGATCAATCTCGATGATCCGCGCCATGTACTTCGAGAAATCAAGCACCACCGCAACGTTGCAGCATTGTCCCGCAAGCGAGGTCCCCGCGCCGCGGCAAAGAATCGGCGCATCAAATTCGCGACAGACCGCGAGCGTGGCGAGAACGTCATCGCCGTCGTGCGGAACGACCACGCCGATGGGCACCTGACGATAGTTGGAACCGTCGGTGGCATACAGGGCGCGAGCGGAACTATCAAACCGGACTTCGCCGTGAATCTTGGCGCGCAGGGCTGCGGCTAGTCCCGCAGCGTCGGTCAGCGACGATTGTCTGGACGACGCAGAATCTTCGGCTTGATCGGGCATGGCACGGCTCTCAGTTCGGCGACGTGCCTTTCGTCAACACATTCGTGATTTGGAGCTTGGAACCCTCGCCATGCGACTGGATATTGATGGTGACCATGTTCGGCGGGCTGTTCGAAACAATGGTGCAATGATCCTGGGTCGCAGAGGTCGACATGGCGTTGGGAAACTTCGATTTATAAAACGCGCAGACCTTGTCGACCGAGTCGTCGCTTTCAAAGTTGGCCGCGACGGTGTGAATGCCTCCGAAAGTAGTAGAAGCAGAGCCATCGGTTTGCAACGTGACCCCCGGATAAATATCGACACCTAAATCTTTGGCAACCTGTTTGGGATCCTTGTTGGTTTCGACCGTGCCAAAGGGAGTTTCCACTGTGACTTTGTCGCGCGAAACCTTTGCGTGCTTGGCAATGCGATAGGCGAAGAAGCCTACCGAGGCGACGGCCAGGACTCCGAGCAGCACTACGACACCCACGATAATCAAGACGATCTTGAGGGCGCTGCCGCCTCCGCCGGTCTTAGATGCGCCTGGGGGAGGAAGCGTCGGAGAGCCCGCACTCGCGGCGGACGATGGGCTGCCCGTAGTCGCGCCGCACTTGTTGCAGAATTGAGCTCCGTCGGAAAGCGTTGCGCCGCAGGAATTGCAGAATGCCATGATCACCTCCGCGCAGGGATTAACCGGTGAGTATAGCGCAGATCGAGAAAGCGCGGCTCTTCTTCAGAACCTGAGCTAGTCTAGTGCGTCAAACAGCTCGGCGTTTATTTATCGCCGGTTTCCTCTGTGATCCTCTGTGGTTGAAGCCCTTGATTTCTTCGTCGAACACCAAGACTTACGCCGGATCGAGGCGCGACATAACGATCGCTATTTTCGACGCACTACACTAGCTCCAGCTCCGGGTCCCATAGTCAGCCATGGAAAGAACGAGAAGAATGAAAAGAAAAGCGATGGTCGAGATAACGACCAGCTTGAGCAGCTTCTCGCTGGCGCCCTTCAGGTGCATGAAGAACAGCGCCACCAGCAGCGCCTTCGTGGTGGCGATGATCAGGGCCACGGCAGCGTTGAACGGACCGAGATTAATGTGGGCGGCGACCACGGTCAGCGCCGTGCCGGCAAGCAAAGCGATCCAGACGGCAAAGTAGCTGGTCAGCGAGGAGGAGTGTCCGTGTTGTGACTGGTCTGACATATTCTTTCAAACAAAATCACTTTCGCAAATCAATCAGGTACAGCAACGGGAACAGATAAATCCATACGATGTCGACGAAGTGCCAATACAGGCCGCCCATTTCCAGGGGAGTGTAGTAGTGCGGCGTGAAGCGTCTTTTGACGGCGGCAACTAACAGCCACACGAACAGGCCGATGCCGATGATCATGTGCAGCGCGTGCAGCCCCGTCATCACAAAGTACAGCGAAAAATAAATCTGCGCATGATTCGGGTCGGCCATCTGATCGGGATGACCGGGAATCTTTTCTGCGAATTGAAAGCTCGGCCCAGGCACGTGATGCTTCTCAAACTTCTCGGCGTATTCGTCCGCCTTGATGCCCAGGAACGCGAATCCCAAAATAATAGTCAGGACGAGGCTGCCGATCATCAAGGCGCGCTTGGAGCGCTGCGCTCCGTAAATGGCGAGCACCACCGTCAAACTGCTGCAGATCAGCACGGCGGTGTTGGTCGTGCCCAATTGCCAGTTCAGCGTCTGGCTGGCGGCGGCGAACTCCCCGAAATATTTCAGGCGGTAGATCAGGTAGGCGCAGAACAGTCCGCCGAAGAACATGACTTCCGTGGCCAGGAAGATCCACATGCCCAGACTGGCGGCATTGCGCTGCTGCTCTGGTTCGGCGAAATGATGCAGCAGCGCGGGATCGTCCGCGTGGCCGTGCGTCGGCGTCTGGAGGGCGGTCGAGCTATCCGGCAACGGGCACCTCCTCCTTATGTCCCGCATCGATTTCTTCGTAGTTATACGCTTCCCAGGTCACGACCGGCTCTTCGTCGAAGTTGAAAGTGGGCGGCGGGGAAGCGGTCTTCCATTCCAGGCCGGCGGCGTTCCACGGATTGTCAGGCGCAGGCTTGCCGTAGCGCATCGACCAGAGGAAATAAATCATGGGCAGCAAATAACCGATGCCGAGAACGGTCGCTCCCGCGGTGGAGAGTACGTTGAGCACTTGATACTCCGGCGGATATTGATAGTAGCGGCGCGGCATGCCGACGTAGCCAAGGATGAATTGCGGGAAGAACGTGAGGTTGAATCCTATGAAAACGATTAAGGCCGCCAGCCGCGCCCAGCCTTCGGGATAAAGCTTTCCTGAAATCTTGGGCCACCAGAAATGCATTCCGCCAAGGTATCCCATGACCGCGCCGCCGACCATGATGTAGTGGAAATGCGCGACCACGAAATACGTGTCGGTCACGTGCACGTTGATGCCGAGCGCGGCCAGGAAAAGCCCGGTGAGGCCGCCGATGGTAAATAGCCCGAGGAAACCGAAGGCATAAAGCATCGGAGCGTCGTAGTGGATCGATCCCCGGTAGAGCGTGGCGGTCCAGTTGAACACTTTGACAGCGGAAGGAACGGCGACGGCATAGCTCAGCAGCGAAAAGACGAGGGCCGCGTACACCGAGATTCCCGCCACGAACATATGGTGCGCCCACACCAGAAATCCGAAAACCGCAATGGCGATCGAAGAAAACGCAACGAAACTGTAGCCGAAGATCCGCTTGCGCGAGAAACAGGCGATGATCTCGGTCACGACTCCCATCGAGGGCAGAATCATGATGTAAACCGCCGGATGGGAGTAGAACCAGAAAAGGTGCTGAAAGAGCAGGGGATCGCCGCCGAGTTTGGGATCGAAGATGCCGAGATGAAGTGTACGTTCCACCGCAACCAGCACGATGGTGATGGCGATCACGGGCGTGCCCAGAATCTGGATGATGCTGGTGGCGTAGTGAGCCCAGATGAAAAGCGGCAGGCGCGACCACGTCATGCCCGGCGCGCGCATGCGGTGGATGGTCACAATAAAATTCAAGCCGGTCAGAATGGAGGAGAATCCGGTCACGAAGATGGCGAGTCCGGCTTCCACGATTTTTGTATTGGTGAAGGCCGTGCTGAAGGGAGTATAGAAAGTCCACCCGGTATCGACCCCACCCGTAAACATGCAGTGCAGCATCATGATCGCGCCAATGATGTAGAGATACCAGCTCAGCAGGTTGATGCGGGGAAAGGCTAGGTCCTTGGCGCCGATCATCAGCGGGACCAGAAAGTTGCCCAGCACCGCCGGAATCGAGGGGATGAGAAAGAAAAACACCATCACCATCCCATGCTGGGTGAAGAGCTTGTTATAGGTGTCGGCCTGGACGAGATCGCCCTGCGGGGTGAGCAGTTCCAGACGAATGATCAGCGCGAAGAAGCCGCCGATGAAAAACATTGATGTCACCGACAGCAGATAAAGCAAGGCAATGCGTTTGTGGTCGATGGTAGTTAGCCACGACCACAGGCCGTAGCGCTTGTTGAGATAATTTTCGCGCTCAACGGGTTGCGCGGGTGCAGTAGCCATAACTCATTCCACCTGACTTCCTTTAGCGGGTACTGGGGCCGGGACCGCCTGCGTGGCGGCGCTTGCCGTCCTCTGCCCCGGTGCGCTGGGCGGGGCCAGTGATTTCACGTAAGCCACCAGCGCGTTCAATTGTTCTTCGCTCACCAGGCCCTGAAACGTGGGCATCACCGGCTTGAATCCCTTCACGATCTTTGCCCCAGGATTCAGGATCGATTCGCGAACATAATTCTCATCCGCAGTCACCATGCGGCCGTCCTCAAGTTGCACCGGCTTGCCAAACACGCCCTGCAAGTTAGGACCGCGTCCCTGCGTGTCAGTGCGATGACAGGTGACGCAGCCCAGCTCGGCGAAAAGTTTCTCGCCGGTCGCGGCCAGTGGTCCGGTCGACCCGCCGCTCATCCAGGCTTCGTATTGCGCCGGCTCCTGGACCACTATGTCTCCGATCATGCCCGAGTGCTGCGTGCCGCAGTATTCGGCGCAGAACAGATGATACGTACCCGGCTTGGTCGCACGGAACCATGCCATCGTATAGCGCCCAGGCAGCACATCCTGCTTCATGCGGAACGCCGGCACGAAAAAGCTGTGAATGACGTCCTGCGAGGTCATGATCAGCTTGACGTCGCGGCCCACGGGAACGTGCAACTCGTTGATTTCGCGCTGGCCTTCGGCGTGCTCCAGCTTCCACATCCATTGCTTGGCCACCACGTAAACTTCCGTCGAGTCGCCTGGAGGGGTGCGGCCTTTGAAGTAGACCACCGCGCCCCAGAAAAATATGACCATGAATACCAGAAACGGAATGATCGACCAGGTCAGTTCCAGCGGCGTGGAACCTTCGATCTGTTCTGCGGGCACGCCTTTGCGCTGGCGGTAGCGCGCGGCGAAGTAAACGATGGCCACATAGATCAGCGTGGTCATCAGCGCCGACACAATCAACAGAAAAATATAAAGCGCGTCAACGCTTCCCGCCATCTGCGAGGCACGTTGCGGCCATAATGGGAAATTATCAAACATAACATTCAATGCAGAAGGTAGAAGTCCTGCTAAATGCAGAAGGTAGAAGTCAGAATGAAGAAGTAAACCCAGGAGCCGTTCTGACTTCTTCATTCTTACTTCTTACTTCTGCATTCTTACTTCTGCCTTCGTTCTTCTGGCCCTTTGCTGCTCTCAATTCTGCATTCTTACTTCTTCATTCTGACTTCACCTGCACCTGACTCCAATCCCTCTTCGCCGGCGCGGACTTCTCCAGGCGGAACAGAATCAGCAAAAAGCCGCCGAGCAAAACAATCGTGATCACCGCTCCCAGCCGCAGAATGTTGCTGACGACCGCGCCATATTTTCCCGTGGCCGGGTTGTAGTGATAGCAGTACAAAAGCACCTGATCCGTGAGGTTGCCAATCTTCCCCTCGGAGGCTTCCACTAGCCCCATGCGCAAATCTTTCGGCGGGAAGTCGACGCCATAGAAGTAGCGCGAAATGCGGCCCTGCGGCGTGAGCACCATGATCGCGGTCGCGTGCGCGTATTGGCTGATCTTCTCGTCATACTGATACTGAAAGCCGACCGCCCGTGTTAGCGCATTGATCGAGTCAGGCGGTCCGGTCAGAAAATGCCAGCCCGCAGCTGCACCGGGACGTCCATAACGCTGCAAATAATCCTGCTTCTTCTCCGCCGCGATCTGCGGTGTTTCTTTGGGATTGAAGCTGACCGTGACCACTTCGAATTCCTTGCCGATGTCAAACTTCACCATCTTCAGCGCGCCCGTGAGCCCGGCCAGAGCCTCGCCGCAAAGCATGGTGCAGTTGTAGTAGACCAGGTTGAGGATGATCGGCTTCCTGCCGTAGTAGTCGCCAAGATGGACAGCGCGGCCAGTGTCGTCAGTGAAGGCGAGGTCCGCCGGAACCTGCGTGTCGAGCCTCTGTTCGATGCCCACGTTTTCCAAATACGTCGGGCGCACGTTGGCCGGCGGCGACATAATCCCCTTGGTCATGCCTTGCCCGAAGGCGTGGTTGCAGGCCAGGGCGATCAGCAGCACAATCGCCGGATTGATTCGCAAAGTCACGGCTTCATCCCTTTCCCGCTCCTGCCAGCTTTTTTGGCAGCTGAATCTGCCGGGCCGTTTTCGCGCACGGGCAGTCCGCGCTGCACGATCAACTCCATCGCCCTGTCAATCGGGATGCGCACCGTGCCCGCATCCTTGTCGATGTAATCGTAGGTGCTCAGAGTATCGGCTTCGTCCAGCCGAATCTTATCGAGCTGGCCGCGCTCGTCGGTTTCCAGTTGCGGCGCCGGGAAATTTTTCTTGAGGTATTTCTCGTAGTCCGAGCCCGCTGCGTCCGTTCGATAATCCGGTGGCAAATGGCGCGCGTCCCCCGGCACGTTGGTCACCAGCGGGCTGATGGGCGTGTCGTGGGCGCGGCTCGTTTTATCCAGATAGGAATAAAGGCCGCTGACCAGAAAGTGCGTGACCAATCCGAGCGCCACCAGCCCGGCTAGAAAATACAGCACACCGGCCGCTCCGATGTCGCGGCGCTCGTAGTCGCCGTGCGTGCCTGGTTTCACGGGATTAGTCTGATCGGTCATGATTCTCTAGCTTGAATCTCTAGTGATGATGCGGAGCCTCCAGCACTTCGCCGGCCTGCGAGTCGTATGCCGGCAGCAGCGGCAGCGCGCCCAGGTTGTGGAAAAAATAAGCCAGCCACAAGCAGCCCATAGCCAGCGAAACCACAATGTCGGCGGTCGTGATGCGCACCTTCTGCGAAAAATTGGGTTCGATGATCCACAGCAAATCCAGCCAGCGCATCAACAGGAGCCAAACGGCAAGCCATACCAGCTTGCGAATATTGCGCTTGAACCCACGCGAAAGCAGCAGCGCGAACGGAACGGCGAAGTGGAACACCACGATGATCAGGCCAATCCATCCCCATCCGCCGTTCATGCGGCGCACGTAGTAAGTAATCTCAGTCGGAAGATTGCCCGCCCAGATAATCAGCCACTGCGAAAAATTGAAGTAAGCCCAGACCATGGTGAACGCCAGCATCCACTTGCCGTGATCGTGCACGAAGTCGGGGCGCAGGATCTCCGACATGGGCTTGTAGTCGACCAGAATGCGCTCGATCACCACCGCGAAACACATGGCGGCGAGCACTTCGCCGATCAGAATCTCCAGACCAAAAATGGTCGAGATCCAGCTCGGATCGAGCGACATAACCCAATCGATCGCGGCAAACGTGATGGTGCCGCCGTACAGGATGAGGCCAGGGCCGCTCAGCGCTTTGAACTTATCGGAATTGTTGGGCGCTCCCGGCTGGTCGCCCTGCTTCGACCAGTGCGAGAGCAGGAACGAGAGCAGGTTCCAGATCGCGAAATAAAGGATGGCGCGGATGATGAAGCCCTTCCAGTTCAGATAACTGGCGAGAACAAATTTGTTCTTGTCGAGGTGCTCGCGGATGTGTGCGTCGGCGATGGCGCCCAGCGGCTTGGTCCACGGATACAGGTGGTGCTGCAGCACCGCCACGATCAGCGGAATGAACAGGACTGTAAGCAGGGGCAAGGTGCGCATCGCCGCGCCCTGGATGCGGCGAATCACCACCCCCCATCCGCCGCCGGTCAGGTGGCGAATCATGATGATGGCCATGGAGCCAAGCGCAACCCCCAGCCAATCCATGAAACCGAGCAGATACGCAGCGTAGAACTCCTCAGGACGAGAGAAGGCGAAGTACCCGGCAAACAAAGCGAAGACGATGCCCGCGATGAGCAACCGCTGCGACAGAGTCTTCACCACCGGCGGCGCCGTAAAGTCGAGTTTGCTGGCCATGGCGGCGCTCATTTCGCTTCCACCGTCACTTTTGTTTCTCACGCGCAAGCACCGGCAACGTCGCGCCCGATCCGGGCGCGCGGAATTTCGGCGGCTGCGAAGGAATCTGTTGTCCCGCGGGAATCTCTTCCATAGTTGCGTTCTGGCTCAACTGCAGCGCCCGCACATACGCCACGATGGCCCAGCGATCTTCCGGCGGAATCTGGGAAGCATAGTCGGGCATAATGCCGAAGCCATTGGTGGTCACGTCGAAGAAATACCCCACCGGAGCTTTTCGCAAACGGTCGATGTGAAAAGACGGCGGCTTGCGCGAGAATCCGCGCCCAGGCACGAAGCCGTTGCCGTCTCCCACGCGCGAGTGGCAAGGCGCGCAGAAGATGTTGTAGCGCTCGCGTCCGCGATCCAGCACCTCTTTGGTCACACGGAACGGCATCACGTCGCCAGGATTGTTGCCGATCTTCCCCGTATAGAAATACGCGTCCTCGCGCAACTGGCCGCGGGCCACCGTGCCTTCGACCGGAGGGCGCGCCGAGCGTCCGTCGGCAAAAAAGTCGTTCTGCGAAAGCGGATTCTCCCGCGGCTGCACGTGCATGTCGAGGCGGCAGGCAGACGCGATCGCCATCGCAGCTAACAGAGGCAAGAACCCCAACAGCCTATAGACTGGGCTGCCGTGGTTCCCACCCTTGCGCTCAAAACGCGCAAGAGTGGGGCGCCCTTTGCCGTGCTGGATCACACAAATCCCTGCACAAGTTTTGCGGAGGATGCGCATTAGCTCGGCACCTCCGAGATGGATCGCGGCGCCAGAGCTTCGAAGAACTTGCGCGTGCCGGCGGGGTCATATTTCTTGTCGGCAGAGAACACGATCAGGAAAAAGCGATCCTTCGACGCCGACGAAAAGCGCGGCACATTAAACACCGGGTGATACGGCATGGGCAGGCCGTTGAGGGCGAGCATGCCGAATACCGCCGAAATGCCGGCAAAAAGAATCGTCATTTCAAATGTGATGACGATGAACGCAGGCCAGGAATGATACGGCTTGCCGCCGATGTTCATCGGGTAGTCCACGGCCGACATCCAGTACTGCATCACATATCCAGAGACGCCCCCGATGATGCCGCCGATCAGCACCACTAGCGGAACTTCGTCATGGTCCATGCCGATTTCTTCGGCAAGTCCTTCGATCGGAAACGGGCTATAGGCGTCGATCTTTTTATAGCCGGCGGCGTAAGTTTTCCGCGCAGCCTCGACCAGGGCGGTGGCCGAATCGAATTCCGCCATGATTCCGTAGATGGGATCGCGCTGCGCCATTGTTCTTTACTCTTTGACCTCCGCCTCAGGCAAGAGCGTGCGCATTTCGAAGATCGAGATCGCCGGCAGCACGCGCAGGAACAGGAACATCAGCATCAGGAACATTCCGATGGTCCCGACGTAGGTCATCCAGTCCCAGCGCGTGGGATAGTACATGCCCCACGAGGACGTGAGGAAGTCGCGCGACAAGCTGATGACCACGATGACGAAGCGCTCCAGCCACATGCCCACCAGGATCACGCCAGAAACAAAAAACAACGCGACCGGACTGGTGCGGATCCTGCGAATCCAGAGCACCTGCGGAATAAAAATATTACAAATGAGAAGCGACCAGTACGGAATCGCGTAGGGGCCGTGCAGGCGGTTCCACAGGGTGAAGGCGTCGTAGCGGTCGCCGCCGTACCATCCCATGAAGGCTTCGACGGCGTAGCCGTAGGCGACGATCAACCCAGTGGCCAGCATCACTTTGGCCGAATTCTGCAGGTGACGTTCGGTGATGAAATCTTCCAGCCCGTAAATCTTGCGGATGGGGATGGCCAGCATCAGCACCATGGCAAATCCGGAATAAATCGCGCCCGCGACAAAGTAGGGCGGAAAAATCGTGGTGTGCCATCCCGGAACAATGCCCACGGCGAAGTCGAAGCTGACCACGGTGTGAACGCTGAGCACCAGCGGCGTGGCCAAACCTGCCAGAAGCAGATACGCCGTTTCATAGCGGCGCCAGTGCCGCGCCGAACCGCGCCACCCAAACGAAAGCATGCCATAGACAATTTTCAGCGCAGGATTGTCGGTGCGGTCGCGCAGCGTTGCCAGATCGGGGATCAGACCGATGAACCAGAACAACGCGGAAATCGTAGCGTAGGTCGAGACCGCGAACACATCCCACATGAGCGGGCTGCGGAACTGCGGCCAGACTTGCATCGTGTTGGGAATAGGAAAGAACCAGTACACGAGCCACGGGCGTCCCACATGGATCGCAGGGAAAATTCCCGCGCACGCCACGGCGAACAGCGTCATGGCTTCAGCGAAACGGTTGATCGAATTGCGCCACGATTGGCGCAGCAGAAGAAGAATCGCGGAAATGAGCGTGCCCGCGTGCCCAATACCGATCCACCACACAAAGTTCACGATGGCGAAGCCCCATCCGATGGGAATGGTCACGCCCCAGATGCCGACGCCCTTGAGGAACAGATAGCCGATGGCGAACAGCATCATCATCGTCAGCATGAACATCAAGCCGAAGCCGATGAACCATCCGTTCGAGGCCGGGCGCGTCAGCACAATGGCGCTGATCTTTTCCGTGACCGTGCCAAAGGTATGGCCGGGTTCGATGACCGGAGCGCGTTCCATCGCAGCCGATTTGTATTGATCGTTCATGCGCGTTTGCTTCGCACCTCAGGTGCTAAAACCCAATCCCAATCCCGCCGCCATTCAATGCAGAAGTTAGAAGTCAGAATGACGAAGTAAAACCACGGCCGCTCTTCCTTCTGCATTCTGCACTCCTCATTCTGACTTCGGCTGCTGCTCCAAATACTTTTCCAGCGGCGTCCAGTAATTTGCCTTCCAACCCTCGGCCAGATGTTCGGCCGTGCTGGGAGGAAAGCCACGATGGTCGAAGATGATTTTCGTTCCCGAGCCCTCATCCGTGAACACGAAACGAACAATCGAATACTCGCCCGGCTTCCAGCCTTCGGAACGCCAGGCTTGCACGATGCGCTGGTCAGGAACCAGTTCGAGCTGACGGCCATTCACGTATCCACCAAACAGCGAAAAAGCCCCGCCGGCCTCGCTCCTCATCTCCGCGGGCTTCGTTTCCTTTGCCATGGACTGCATCGCCTCACTCATGCGAGAGACCTGATCGAACTGTTTAGCATCGGTGAGCGCTTCGTAAACCCGTTTTCGGCTCGCCTTGAACGTCGGCTCCTGATGAATCGCTTCGGCAGTGCGGGAAATGCCGTCGTCTGCAATAGCCCAGGCCTTCACCGAAACCACGGACAGCGCCCCGAACGCGGCCGAACCAGCCAGTATTTGCCGTCGCGAGGTTTGAATCATCGAGGTTTGCATCATCCCTCCAGCTCCGGGTTCGGATTTCTCACTTCCGCCAAATACGTCGTCCGCGGACGCGTGTTCAAATCGCCCAGCAGGCTGTAATTGCGCGACTGCGCCTTCCACTTCGAAACTTTGCTCTTCGCGTCGTTGATGTTGCCGAACACAATTGCGTCCGCCGGACACGACTGCTGGCACGCGGTCAGCAATTCGTTTTCATGCGCCGCGTCGTTGATTATGCGATTTTCGCGCTCGGCGTCGATACGTCGCTCACTGATCCGCTGGACGCAATACGTGCACTTTTCCATCACGCCGCGGCTGCGCACGCTCACGTCGGGATTGCGCATCATCTTATATTGCGGCGTGTCCCAATCCTGAAAAAGCAGGAAGTTGAAGCGGCGCACTTTGTACGGACAGTTATTCGAGCAGTAGCGCGTGCCCACGCAGCGGTTGTAGACCATGTCGTTCAGGCCTTCGGTCGAATGGCTCGTCGCTCCCACCGGGCAAACCACTTCGCAGGGCGCATTCTCGCACTGCATGCAGGGCACCGGCTGAAAGAATGCGCGCGGATGGTCGCGGTCGCCCTGATAGTAGGCATCCACGCGAATCCAGTGCATGTGGCGGCCGATCACGGTCTGCTCTTTGCCCACCACGGCAATATTATTTTCCGACTGGCAGGCCAGCATGCAGTTGTTGCAGCCCACGCACTTGTTCAGATCGATCGCCATGCCCCACGCGTACTCTTCCTCTTTGTACGGATAATTCGGATAGAGCGTGAGGTCGTAAGGCGTCTCTTCTTCTTTGGCGAAGTTCGGTTCCTTGCGGTATTCCTCGAGCGTAGTTTCGCGGACGAGCGGGCGCGTGGCTCCATTGGGCGTGTCCATCGACTGCATGCCTTGCGTCGAAGCCAGCTTGTAAGTGTCTCCGGTCTTGCGGATCGTGACGCCGCTCGCGATGTAAGGCGCGGTGGACGTGCGCAGCGTATAAGCGTTGAAACCCTGCGCGGTGCCGACGCGTCCGGCGCGCGTGCGTCCGTAGCCGAGCGTGATGGTGACCGAGTTGTCGGGATGCCCGGCTTGAATCCAGACCGGCCCCTGGATTTTCTTTCCGTTCAGTTCGAGTTCGACAACATCTTCGGTCGCGATGCCCAGACGCGAAGACATCTTCGGACCCATCTGAACCGCGTTGTCCCAGGTGAGCTTCGACATCGGCTTGGGCAGTTCCTGCAGCCAGCCATTATTGGCGAAGCGTCCATCGTAGATGGTGGGATCGCGGCGGATGTTGAGCTCGATGATGCTCGGATCGGCGTCACGAACAGCGCCCCCACCGAAGTCCCCGCTCTTCGCTTGCACTGACTTCGGATTGAACGTTGTTCCTTCAACCCATCCATCGTGCAGCGACTTGCGCCAGAACTCTTCGAAGTCGGCTCCTGCATGCTGCTTCTGCCAATAGGCACGAACCAGATCGTATCCGGTGGCGTCGGCCTGACCGGACAGCAGCGCGACGAACTCGATTGCGCTCTTGCCGTTATAAAGAGGCGCAATCAGCGGCTGGATGATGCTGGCAGTTCCATCGTAAGCGCGCGCATCGCCCCAGGATTCGAGTTCGTGCGAGCCATTCACATGCCAGTGGCAAAGTTCGGCAGTCTCGTTCTGATAGAGGCCGTGATGAATGCGCAGCGGCACCTTGCTGTTCTTGAGCGCGTCGGCAAACTTGAGTTCGGAAGGCGCGTCATAGCCCGGGTTGCCACCAAGAATGATCAGCAGATCCACTTTTCCAGATCGCATGTCGAGAACAAGATCGTTGATCGACTGCGTCTGGTTGACCGGGTTGGCGTCGACGGGGTCGGTGTAGAAAACGGTTTTCCCGACGTTGCCAAGCCTCGCGTTCATCTGGTGAGCAAAGGCGTGAATCTCGGGAGGAAGATGGTCACCGGCCAAGACCATGCTAGAGCCGGCGTGGGCGTGTAGGTCGGACGACAGCGGTCTGGTAAATCCAGAGGACGGCCAGAGGCTGTCCTCCATGAAAACCTTTGCAAACTCCGAAGCCCTCACTGCCAGCCGATGGTCCGCCTTCGCCCCCGTCGTACTCGGCGTGCTCTCGATCACATACAACCGATTCATGTTGCCGCTGTCAGGATCGCGTCGCGCAGCAAAATCGCGGATGTAGCGCGCATTTCCCGGATACCCCGCATACAGAAAGTCGGCGTCGAGCGAGACGATGACGTCGGCCTTCGAAAAGTCGTAGCGCGTCTCCACCGGCTGTCCGAAGGCCATCTTCGCGCCTTCCAGCACGTTATCCCGATTTAGCGGCTCCCAAACGTGCCACTTCGCCTGCGGATAAATCTTCAGGAAATTCCGCAACTGGTCGCCCAGCGTGGGCGAAGAAATAGTCGGCGTAAGAATGCGAATGCCCGCGCCCTGCAGAGCTTTCTGCGCGGTGAGCGGTCCGCGCACGGCGCTCAGAAACGCCTGCCACGAGCGCACATCGCCCAGGCTGTTGACCGTCTGCGAGCGGTCGGGATCGTACATGGTGAGCAGCGATGCCTGCGCGAAAATGTCGGTGCCGCCCAGCGACGCCGGATGCTGATCGTTGCCTTCGATCTTTGTGGGCCGGCCTTCGTGGCTCTCCACCAGAATTGGGTTGGCATAGCCGCTGAGCGTCATCGCGGTGGCGTAGTAGCTGGCGCGGCCGGGAATAATGTTTTCCGGCTGCCGAACGTAAGGGACAATGGGTTCAAGCGGCAGTCGCACGCAGCCGGTCATGCCGGCCAGCCCTAGCGAAGCGCCCATCACCTTAAGGAATCCGCGCCGCGAAACGGTGTCGATCCACTCCGACGCGCCCTTAGGAAATTCCCGGTGCAAGGCCTGCTTGAATTCTTCGCTGCCCGCCAGCTCTTCCAGCGACCGCCAATACTCAGGACCAGTTTTTCGAGCCGTATCGTCAGAAGTGGCGAAATCGATTCTTTCCCGCACCTCAGCCAGCGAAAGTTTCTTCCCAGGACACACGTCTTCGCGGCTCTTGATCTGAACCAGCCCGCCGATTTGTTCGTCGTTCTTCATCTGCAAACTTGTTGAATCACCTTCGCTTGGCGCCGCCTTCCCGACCTAACCCGTGGGCTTTAGCTGCCGCCGCCCGATGCCCAGCGCCCGCCGCCCGCTCTACCGATGGCACGTACTACAACTAGTAATATCCAGCACGCTGCGCACGTGATACTTCTTCACCAAGTCCGGACCAAGCTCCGCCTGGTCCGTGTAACTCTTCCCATCCACCACCACCGGATTCACGCTCGTCGGCTGCTGATAGCGCATATTAAACACCTGCTCGCGCGGCCGCAGATTTTTTTCGGGCGCGCGATGGCAGCTCAGGCACCACTCCATCTGCAGAGATTCCTGCTGATACATCAGCGGCATCTGGTCCACCGGGCCGTGGCAGGTGTTGCAGCCGACCCCCTTATTGATGTGAATGCTGTGGTTGAAATAAACGAAATCAGGAAGCTGGTTCACTCGCGTCCAGCGCAGCGATTCGCCTGACTTGTAGCTGGCCCGCACCGGCTCGAGTAGCGCGGCGTTCGTCCAGATTTGCGAGTGGCAGTTCATGCAGGTGCGGGTCGGCGGGATGCCCGCAAAGCTCGAGGTCTCAACCGACGTATGGCAATAGCGGCAGTCGATGCCCAGTCCGCTCACATGATGCTGATGGCTGAACGGCACCGGCTGCGGCTTGCGCACGCCCGCATAAGTTACGTACGGCGAGCGCTGAACCTCCATCGCAATCCACGTTAAAGCTGCCACCACGAATACCGCGCCGAAAATTGTGGCGCGTGCCAGTGTATTCGTGCTGCGATGAAAAATTTGCGGCATTCTCTTATGAGATCAGGCTGAAGAGACCCAAGTTGCATACAAAAAGAAAACCATCCCACAAGGTTTTCTTGAGTTAGCTTTTGAGAACCGGAATTATAAATAAGTTCGCGGCGCTTTGTCGCGGGTTTTTCAAAATTTACCGAAGAAAGACATTCGAGAAGGAAAACCCGGCGCAAACCGGGCGGAGTTTGCCCGGCGGATTGACTTCCGACTTCCGATCATCCGTTTAGCGCAGGTTCATCACCAGCAGTTTGGGTTCGGTCATCTCTTCAATCGCGGAACGCAGGCCTTCACGGCCCAGCCCGGAATCTTTGATTCCGCCGTAAGGCATGTGGTCGATGCGGAACGAGGGCACATCGCCGGCAATCACGCCCCCGACTTCCAGTTCGTCATAGGCCTGGAACAGCAGTTTGGCGTCGCGCGTGAAAACGCCCGCCTGCATGCCATAGATCGAGTTGTTCACTTGCCGGATCGCGTGGTCGAAGTCCTTGTAAGGCTCGACCGTCACCACCGGCCCAAAGATTTCCTGGCTGTTCACTTTCATGTCGTGCCGCGTGCCGGTAAGGATGGTGGGCTCAATGGCCATGCCTTTGCGGCTGCCGCCGCACAGCAAACGTGCCCCGCCGCGGATCGCTTCCTGAATCCACTCAATGGTGCGAATTGCATCACTTTCACGGATCAGCGGTCCCACATCGGTCGCAGGATCGAGCGGATCGCCAGTATGCAACCGCCGCACGCTTTCCACCAGCAGGTCGGTAAAGCGCCCGTAAACCGAGTGCTCCACCAGAATGCGCTGCACCGCGATCGACGTTTGCCCGGCGTAAGCGAAGCCGCCAGTCACGCAGCGGTTGACCGCATAGGCAAGGTCGGCATCGTGGTGAACGATAACCGCCGCATTGCCGCCCAGTTCAAGCACGACTTTCTTCTTCCCGGCGCGCCGCTTGATCTCCCACCCCACCGGCACGCTGCCAGTGAAGCTGATGAGCTTGATGCGGTCATCGGTGACCAGCAAATCGGCGTCCTCATTGGAAAGAGGAATCACGTTGAGTCCGCCGTCAGGCCATCCCGCCAACTGCACGCACTCGGCCAAAAGCAGCGAGCACAGCGGAGTTTGCGGCGCAGGCTTCATCACAATCGGACATCCCGCTGCGATCGCCGGCGCAACTTTATGAGCCACAAGATTCAGCGGAAAGTTAAACGGTGTGATTCCGGCGATCGGCCCCAGCGGATAGCGCCGCACAATGCCCCAGCGCCCGGCGGTGAACTCCTGCCAGTCGAGCGGAAGAAATTCTCCGTAGATGCGTACGCTTTCTTCCGCCGCAACATTGAAGGTGAAGATGGAACGCTCCACCTCGGTGCGCGCGGCTTTAATCGGCTTGCCCGCTTCCTGGGCGAGCGTGCGGGAGAATTCTTCCTTGCGCTCGGCAATCTGCGCTGAAATCCGCCGCAGCACGCGCTGGCGTTCGAACGCGGGCAGGCGGCGGGTGGTTCCGAAAGCCTTGACCGCGGCGGCAATCGCGGCGTCGGCATGCTCTCTGCGGCCTTGCACCACGCGAGCGATCAGGCTGCCGTCAAACGGTGAGCGGATCTCAACTATGTCGCCCTCTTCACTCCACTGACCGTCTACAAAATAGCCGTGCGTTGCGACCGGCGCGACTGTCGTCTCGGACATGCACCCTCCGCGGAATTGCCTCGACGATTATAGGACTTGGGGTGCCCGCAAATGTGAAAAGGTTGCACCCTTCCGTCTTGCTCGGAAGAAATGGTCCACAGTGGGAATCGCGGAACGGATTAGCTTAACCCTTTCCAGAGGCGCAATCCCAACCCCCCGCGCTTTCACCGGCGGGGAGAGGGCTCTCCCTTACAATGACCGCTGGCTATGAATGAGCTGTCGACCATCTCGGAATTAGCGCCGCGCCTGCGCCAGGGAGAACGATCTCCCGTGGAGCTGGTGCGGGAGTGTTTAGCGCGCATTGAAAAGCGCAATTCAGAACTGAACGCCTTTATCACCGTCATGGCCGATTCCGCGCTGGCCGACGCCCACGTGGCGGAAGACGAGATTCGTCGCGGTCTGTGGCGCGGGCCGCTGCACGGCATTCCCATCGCAGTCAAGGACTTGATCGATACGGCGGGTGTGCGCACCACTGCCGCCAGCGCGCTATATAAGGATAGAATTCCCCCCCAGGACGCCAACGTGGTCAAGCGGCTGCGCGCCGCCGGCGCCATCATCATCGGCAAGAACAATCTCCACGAGTTCGCGTACGGCGGAAGTTCGCTGGTCAGCTATTTCGGCGAGGCGCGCAATCCGCGGGATGCGTCTCGCATTGCAGGCGGATCCTCGGGAGGGTCAGCCGCAGCCGTGGTCGCGGGCATGGCATACGCCGCCATCGGAACCGACACCGCAGGATCGGTGCGCGAGCCGGCCGCGGCCTGCGGATGCGTAGGGCTCAAGCCGACCTATGGACGCGTCTCAAGCCGCGGCGTGATCGCGCTCTCGCCCTCGCTCGATCACGTTGGACCGCTCACGATGTCGGTTACGGATGCCGCCATCGTGCTGCAGACCATTGCCGGATATGACCCAGAAGATATTACCTCGGCAAATGTGCCGCTGGCGGATTACGTTTCCGGCTCGAAACAGGATGTGAAATCGTTGCGCGTGGGCGTGCCCCGGCCGTTCTTCTTCGACGATGTGGATGCGGATGTAGCGGCAGCCGTAGCAGGCGTGCTGCGCGTTCTAAGGACGCTGGTCGCCTCAGTAAAAGACGTGCCGCTGGATGTGCCCACCGATCGCACCCTTCAGGCGGCGGAGTCGTGGTCCTGCCATGCCGACAATGCGGCAAAGACCCCGGACTTGTATCAACCGGAAACCCTGCGCCGGCTCCGCACGGGAGAGCACATTTCCGCCGCAGAGTACATAAGGCATCGGCGAGAGCTGGAAGAAACCCGCCGCAACATAGCACGCGTATTCGCCGACGTAGACGTGCTGGTGACGCCGGCAGTTCCAATTCCAGCTCCAGAAATCGCACAATTAAAAGCGCATCCCGAGCAGTTGCGGCCGGCAGAATTGAAGCTCCTGCGCAACACGCGTCCCTTCAATGTCTGGGGCCTGCCCGCGATCTCGATCCCCTGCGGCTTCACAAAAGACGGCCTGCCGATCGGATTACAGATAGCGGGCCCGCATTGGAGAGAAGATGTGGTGCTGCGGGCAGCGGCCGCGTACGAGTGGGCGATAATGGGAAAATGACGATAGGTAAATCAGTGAATTCTCTCCCCAATGCGGAGGCGAGGAAAGAAGCAGTACGCCGCCGGAAGCTGCTGCGCTTTCTGGAAACCGCGGAACCCGCCTGGCGGGAACAGGACCATCCGGAGTTCCAAGGGAAGGATTCGTCCGAGTGGGTGAGCAAACTGCGGCAGCAAAGTGACCGGCAACTGACGGCCGTTTCCCGGAGGCAAAAAACCTCACGGCGGCCACCACCGGAATAACAATTCGGCCCGCCAACATATCTCTCCTGGCCATCCCCAGCGGTCGCGTTTACACCGTTCCGCTTACACTCTTCCCCCAGGAACGTCTAAGATGTTGGTCTGAGAACAGGTTTGATCAGACTAGGAGTTCCCCTTATGAAACAAGTCCCAGGAATCTTGAAGCTGGCTGTGCTATGCGCAGCCGCGCTGGTCCTAAGCGCCTACGCCCAGAATGTCGCCAAGAACAACGCCGCCAATCCCGAAGCCGCCACCCACGGCGTCGCCCTCGCCAACATCGATCGCTCGGTCACCCCCGGCGACGACTTTTTTCACTACGCCAATGGCGCTTGGCTCAAACGCACAGAAATTCCTCCCGACCGCGCCGGCGTCGATGTGTTCACGCAGCTTGAAGACATCAGCAACAAGCGCACCGCCGATCTGATCGCCGAGATCGCCAACTCGAACCCCGCGGCCGGCTCCGAGACCCGCAAGGTCGCCGATCTCTACAATTCCTACATGGACGAGGCCGAAATCGAAAAGCGGGGCCTCGACCCACTCAAGCCGCATCTGGAGGCGATCGCCGCGATTGGCGACAAGAAAACTCTGGCCTATGCCCTGGGCCAAAGTCTCCGCGTCGACGTGGACCCCCTGAACAACATCAATTTTCACACCTCCAATCTTTTCGGATTGTGGGTGGCTCCCGGCTTCCATGACGCCGAGCACTACACGCCCTACCTCCTGCAGGGCGGGCTCATCTTGCCGGACCGCGAATATTACATCTCCGATAGCGAATCCATGCGCAAGCTGCGGACTAAATATCAGGCCCATGCCGCCGCCATGCTGAAGCTGGCGGGATTCACCGACCCGGAAGCCCGCGCCAAGCGCGTCATCGAACTTGAGACCGCGATCGCCAAAGTCCATCGCTCGCTCGACGACAACCAGGACATTCATAAATCCGACAATCCCTGGAAGCGCAGCGATTTTGCCGCAAAAGCTCCGGGGCTCGACTGGACCGAATATTTCCGCGGGGCCGGCCTCAGCCACGTGGAAAACTACATGGTGTGGCAGCCCGATGCCTTTGCCGGCGAGGCCAAACTGATCGAAAGCGCGCCGCTTGAAACCTGGAAGGACTGGATGGCCTTCCACCTCATCGATAATTTTGGCAGCGTGCTGCCCAAGCCGTTCGCCGACGAGCAATTCGCATTTTTCGGCAAGCAGATGTCGGGCACCGAACAGCAACTTCCTCGCTGGCGGCGTGGCGTCTATGTGGTGGATGCTGCGCTGGGCGATGTCGTCGGCAAGATTTACGCCGAACGCTACTTCCCCCCGCAGGCCAAGGCCACCGGTGAGGCCATGGTGGCCAACCTGATTGCCGCATTCCGCAGGCGCATTGAAGCCCTAACCTGGATGGATCCTTCCACCAAGGCTGAGGCCGAGGCCAAACTTTCCTCGCTGTACGTGGGCATCGGATATCCGGAAACCTGGCACGACTATTCCAACTTCGAAGTCAAGCCCGACGATATTTTCGGCAACTTTTGGCGCGGGTCCATCGCCCACTATCAGCGGGAGGTGGCGCGGCTGGGCAATCCCGTAGACCGCAAGGAATGGTCAATGACCCCGCAAACCGTCAACGCCGTCAATCTGCCCTTACAAAACGCATTGAACTTCCCGGCCGCAATTTTGCAGCCGCCATTTTACGATCCGCAGGCTCCGGCCGCAGTGAACTACGGCGCGATCGGAGCCGTGATCGGCCACGAAATCAGCCACACTTTCGATACCGAAGGCAGCACCTTCGATTCGAAAGGACAGTTACGAAACTGGTGGACGCCCGAGGATCTGAAACACTTCGAAGCGACCACGGCGCAACTGGCCGCGCAGTACGACACCTACAAACCGTTCCCCGATCTCGCGGTGAACGGCAAGCAGACGCTGGCCGAAAACATCGCCGACCTGGGCGGAATTGCCGCAGCCTTTGACGGCTACCACGCTTCGCTCCAGGGCAAGGACGCTCCCATGGAAGACGGCTTCACCGGCGATCAGCAATTCTTCCTCGCCTTTGGACAGAATTGGGGCGAGAAGATTCGCGAAGCCGCCGAACGCCAGCAGGTCATGACCGATTCCCACTCTCCCGGCGAATACCGCGCGTCCACGGTGCGCAACAGCGACGCCTGGTACGCCGCCTTCGACGTGAAGCCCGGCGAGAAGCTCTACCTAGCCCCGGCAGAAAGAGTAAGAATCTGGTAGCGGTCTTTATTCTGCAGGGCTTTACAGTTGTCAGAGACCGCGGAAAAACCCGCTGAAGCTTGGAGAACCGTGGAAGAGCGGCCCTTCACGGCCGCGTAAGGCGTCAGGAATTGACAGGGCTTCAGCCCCGCTGGTCCTTCTACGCCTGCAGCGGCCTCTTTCAGGCGTGCCATAAGTGGCGACAAATCAACGCGGCTTTAGCCTCTGGGGCTGGCCCTTTCCCCGCCGCCGGAAGTTTCCCGCCAAACTGTCAGACCACAGAGTTTGCAAATTCTTGCATACTTTCCCCCCGGGAATCACCCGCGGAGGGAAAACTGCGTTTATTTCTTGACTTGGGAAACCTGCCGTAATACCCTCAAATTCCCCATCTGTCGCGGCTTCCGCGCAGTTTCCCAAACTTAGGTAACGCAAAAATACGAGAATCCCTGGTCGGAGGCGTTGGCATGAAATCCTGCAATCGAATGCTTGCAGTGTTGGCGGTTCTGTTGTTCGGTGTGAGCGCGGCCTCTGCCGCCACAACTTATACCCTCAGCGTTGAGGTCACCGGCCTCACTTCCGGAACTCTGGTTGTGCAAGACAACAAAAATATCACGCTGAGCTTTACCTCCGATACCACCCAGACTTTCTCGAACACCTACGCCCCCGGCGCCGTTTACCAGGTAAAAGTGAAGACCCAGCCCGCCGGGCAGACGTGCACGCTGAGCAGCACAAGTGGGACGATGACTGCCAACACCACGGTCACGGCGACCTGCGTGCCAGTTCAGTACACGATTAGCGTCTCGGCCACAGGCCTGGCCTCGGGAGCATCCCTGGTGGTGGAAGACGCGGCCACCGACCAGTTGACCTTCACTAGCAATGACACGCAGACATTTGCTACCACCTACACCAGCGGATCGACCTATAAAGTCAGCATCGTGACCCAGCCCGCAGGCCAGACCTGCACTTTGGGCGGCAATGCCAGCGGAACGATCACCGCCAACGTCACTGTCAAAGCAACCTGCAAAAATAACTATTCCATCAGCGTGGCGGTCACGGGCCTGACCGGAACCTTGGTCGTTCAAGACAGCAAAAGCAAAACGTTGACCTTCAAGACCAACACAACTCAAACCTTCTCCAACGTGTATACCTCCGGCTCCAGTTACACGGTCACGGTAAAGACTCAGCCCACGGGCGAGACCTGCACGCTCAGCAGCAACGCCACTGGAACCATCACCGCGAACACGACAGTCACGGCAACCTGCGCGCCGACCACTACGAATTACACCCTCAGCGTCGCAGTCACCGGACTCACCGGCACACTTGGGGTGGAAGACAACGTCGGCGACCAGCTCACTTTCACCACCAACAACACGCAGACCTTCGCCACTTCCTACGCCAGCGGATCAACCTATTCCGTGACCATCACCTCGCAGCCCTCCGGGCAGACCTGCACGCTGGGCTCGAACGCCAGCGGCACCATCTCTGCCAACACCACAGTCACAGCGACCTGCACTACGAACACGTACACGCTCAGTGCGGCAGTCAGCGGGCTCTCCGGCACGCTCGTACTGAAAGACAACATCGGCAACTCATTAACCTTCACGTCGAACAGCACTCAGACATTCTCGAATACCTACACCAGCGGATCGACGTACTCAGTAACGGTCCAAACCCAGCCTTCTGGACAGACCTGTACGCTGGGCTCAAACGCCAGCGGAACCATCACCGCGAACACCACGGTCACGGCCACCTGCATTTCGAACTACACCATCGGCGTCGCCGTCACTGGCCTCGCTTCCGGCGCATCGTTGGTCGTTGAGGATTCTCCCACCGACCAGCTGACCTTCACCACGAACAACACCCAGACCTTCGCCACGACATACACCAGCGGATCAACCTACACGGTGAGCATCGTCACCCAGCCTTCCGGCCAAACCTGCACGCTGGGCTCGAACGCCAGTGGAACCATCACCTCGAACATCACAGTGTCGGCGACTTGCACCAACAACGCCCAGTACACCATCAGCGTGGCCGTGACTGGCCTTACTTCCGGAACGTTGGTCGTGCAGGATAATCCCACCGACCAGCTCACTTTCACCACCAACAACACTCAGACCTTCACCACCAAATACGCCAGCGGAGCCAGCTATGCGGTGACCGTCGTCACCCAGCCTTCCGGCCAGACCTGCACGCTGAGCTCGAACGCCAGCGGCACCATCACTTCCAACATCACCGTCACCGCCACCTGCGCCGCAGCCACCTACACCGTGAGCGTGGCAGTCACTGGACTCACCGGCACGCTCGTGCTGCAAGACGACCAGAGTCAGACCTTAACCTTCACCTCCAACACCACGCAGGCGTTCTCGAATACCTACGCGAACGGAGCGGCCTACACGGTCTATGTGACCAGCCAGCCGGCAACGCTGGCCTGCATCCCAACCTTCTCCACCGGCACCATTAGCTCCGGCAACGTCACCATCAGCGCCACCTGCGCCACCGGCGCAACCCGCGCCCTGGGAACGGTCAGCGGCGTCTCCACCATCAGCTGTGAAGGCTCGATCAGGAACGGCGTTTGCCAGCAGATGACGATTTCCTGCCCAGGTCTCCCCGACGTGCAAGGTTATGTGAAGACCAATTCGCCGACCGGCACCACCCTCGGATATGTGACCTACACGACAGGTACCGACGGCAACGGCCTTTATGACAGCGTCTTCACCTACGGCAGCACCGCCGTGCAAAACGTCATTAACGCCGGCTACACCACGGTACAGATTTCCTGGGGAACGCCCTTCAACACCAACGAGCCCGATGGCTGGGTTCTGGGACCGGGCGGTGTGCTCTCCACTGCCTGCCGCTACGCCACCATCCATCAGTGGATTTACAACAACATTCAAAACAACACCAGCTTGCCGCTGTGCGCCACCGGCAACAGCGGAGGCGCCGGAGCGCTGGCCTATGCCTTGTCGCAATATCCCACGCCCAGCATTCTGTCGATGGCCGAAGTCACCAGCGGCCCGCCCGCCGGACGCCTCGACTGGGGCTGCGGATGCACCGAAGGCACCATGGCTGTGCAATGCGGCACAAGTTCCACCTTAGGCACATGCTTTGGCAAGGCCGACGCGCCGGTCTGGGATCCGGCCTACAACCCCAACCAGACCACCGGAGTCTGCACCACCGCCGTCGATGGCACTCTGCCGCCGGGAGGTTTGAACTTCTTCCTCGGCGACAGCGTCGAAGCTCCCGGCGCCATTTACAGCTTCCCCAACACCTATGTGAACCTGGTATTCGGCAGCGCCGATAGCAGTTCGGCGATTCCCATCGGACAGCACTGGTTCGACAACATCACCACCAACAAGGGCCAAGTCTGCGTGACCGGAGGCGAGCATTCCATGGCCGACACGCTGGCCGGCGCCGAGCAGATCGCCAACGACCTCATCGCCAACTGCAAGATCCAGTAGGGCATGAGCTGCATTGTGAAAAGAAAACGGGATGTCATCCTGAGCGGAGCCGTTTTTTCAGAAAATGGATGTCATCCTGAGCGGAGCCGTTTTTCAGGCGGAGCGAAGGATCTCGTTCGCAGACGCTTTGTGGGCCTAAGAGTATCGGCCCTCGGGGACCCGCGAAATGGTTGGAAGGTGGGCTATACTAGTTAAAACATCCCCCCTTTCACGCCCCTTCGTCTCAACTGGTGAGCCCCAGCTTTACGGAACATGTGTACGACAGATTCGTGTACGGCAAAATCATTCGAATGCGTGGGAGGACTGGTATGACGTTGCGCAATTTATCGCTGGTGGCCTTGGCCGCTCTGCTATTCGGTTGTTGCTCCATCTCTTGGGCCACAACTTACACACTCAGCGTGAAAGCGACCGGTCTCGCCACCGGTGCAACCCTGGTGGTGGAGGACTCGTCCACCGACAAACTCACCTTCACCAAGAACGCCACCCAGGTCTTCACTACCACGTACACGGACGGGCAAAGCTACTCGGTCACCATCGTCACCCAGCCCACGACCGGGACCTGCACCCTCGGCACCAACGCCAGCGGCACTTTCGGCGCCAAGAACATTACGGTCACCGCCACCTGCGTGGGCAACGAGATCAGCGTGAAAGCGTCCGGGCTCACTACGGGCCAAACTCTGGTGGTGGAAGACACGACCACCGATAAACTGACCTTCACCACCAACGCCACGCAAACCTTCGCCACCAAGTACACCAAAGGGGAAGCCTATGCGGTGACGGTCGTCACCCAGCCCACCAACGAAACCTGCACCCTGGGCACCAACGCCAGCGGCAGCTTCGGCACCAAGAACATTACGGTCGACGCCACCTGCAAGGGCAACACCATCAGCGTCGCCGTAACCGGACTCACCGGAACCCTCGAATTGCAGGACGACAAGGGTGACACCCTGACCTTCAAGAAGAACGAGACCCTGAAGTTCAAGACGACCTACGGCTCTGGTTCCGCCTACACGGTCTATGTGACCAGCCAGCCGGCGACGGTCGCGTGTATTCCGACCTACTCTACCGGCACCGTCACTGGGCCCGTCACCATCGACGCAGCCTGCGCCACCGGCGCAACCCGCGCCTTGGGAACCGTCAGCGCCGTCTCCAGCATCACCTGTGGAGGCTCCATCACGGGCGGCGTCTGCCAGCAGATGACGGTTTCCTGCCCCGGTCTTCCCAATGTCCAAGCCTATGTGAAGACCAATTCGCCGACCGGAACCTCTCTGGGATATGTAACCTACACCACAGGCACCGACGGCAACGGCCTCTATGACAGCATCTTCACCTACGGACAGACGGCCGTGCAAAACGTCATCAACGCCGGCTACACCACGGTGCAGATTTCCTGGGGAACGCCCTTCAACACCAATCAACCCGACGGCTGGGTCCTGGGCCCGGGAGGCGTGCTCGCAACCGCCTGCCGCTACGCCACTGTTCATCAATGGATTTATACCAACATCCAGAACAACGCCAACCTGCCCTTCTGCGCCACTGGCAACAGCGGCGGCGCTGGAGCCTTAGCCTACGCGTTGTCGCAGTATCCCACTTCTGACATTCTGTCGATGGCGGAAGTCACCAGCGGCCCGCCGCCGGGACGCCTCGACTGGGGCTGCGGATGCACCGAAGGCACCATGGCGGTGACGTGCGGTACGGCTCCAACCTTAGGCACATGCTTTGGAGATGCCGATGCCCCGGTCTGGGATCCAGCCTACAATCCCAACCAGACCACCGGAGTCTGCACCACCGCGGTCAACGGTACGCTGCCGGTGGGCGGACTCAACTTCTTCCTGGGCGATAGCGTCGAGGCTCCGGGCGCGCTATACAGCTTCCCCAAGACCTACGTGAACCTGGTATTCGGCAGCGCCGACGACAGCTCCGCGATTCCCATCGGACAACACTGGTTCAACAACATCACCACCAGCAAGGGTCAGGTCTGCGTGACCAATGGCGAACACTCCATGGCCAACACGCTACCCGGCGCCGAGCAGATCGCGAACGATATCATCGCCAACTGCAAGATCCAGTAAAGTAACTCTGTTTTCAAAATCAAAGCCCGCCAGGGATTCCATCCCGGCGGGCTTTGACTTTGGGCCTTTGGATCAGCTTCCTGCTGCCTCCGAGTGTGGGCTCTCGAAGGGTTTCTTCCACAGCCACGGATATTCTTGCCAGCGGCTGACAAGCCCGGCCCTCACCGGGTTCTCCAACAGGTATTCAGTCTTTGCATCAAGATTTTCGGATGCTCGCAGCACGTGGTCGAAGGACTCAGCCTGCCAGACTGTTCCCTTGCGTCCGAGTTGCTTGTTGATGCGATGCGCAAAAGCTCCCTTGATTGCATCCATGATCTTCCGAAGTGAGCACACCTCCATGGCGTCGAAATCCACAAGGGGCGTAAAGATGAGGTGAACATGATCGGGCATGACCACTGCCAGCTTGAGGTCATAGTTCTTGCCATTGTCATGCAAGCAGGATTCAACAACGATGGATCGCGCGCTGGCTGGAAGAACCCAGCGATGGTCGGTGCAGAAAGTTACAAAGTGTGGTTTGTCGTCGCATTGGAGATGAGGAAGCTGCCGGCGATAAAACGCTTGCGGCACGAAATGCGCTCCGGGCTGACCAGGATTTATGTGGGGACAGCCGCCCTCGGCTGTCCGGCGGAGCGCAGCTCCGCTGGGTTTTGATTATAGTGTCGATGAAGTTGTGGGCTGAGGGATCTGGAGGCAATTTCGGCGGAGTGTTTCCAGATTGGGAATTGGGAGCTAGCCGCAGCCGGGGAGCGAAGCGCTCGCCCAGACTGCCGGGGGCGGCTGTCCCCACATGAGTCGAAAAACCGCACCAGACGTTCTAGCGTAGTGCGTCAAACAGGTCGGCGTTTATTTATCGTCGGTTTCCTCTGTGATCCTCTGTGCCCTCTGTGGTTAAAGTCCTTGACTTCTTCGTCGAGCACCAAAACTTACGCCGGATCGGGGCGTCGGTTTCCTCTGTGATCCTCTGTGCCCTCTGTGGTTAAAGTCCTTGACTTCTTCGTCGAGCACCAAAACTTACGCCGGATCGGGGCGTCGGTTTCCTCTGTGATCCTCTGTGCCCTCT
>Ga0302324_100001003_pt1 | contig 70056 bp, 66 predicted proteins | sample Palsa_T0_1_FD_201949 | JGI IMG/M metagenome (GOLD analysis project Ga0302324, IMG submission 201949) | Peat permafrost microbial communities from Stordalen Mire near Abisko, Sweden - Palsa_T0_1 | ecosystem: Environmental > Terrestrial > Soil > Palsa > Peat permafrost | place: Sweden: Abisko...
TCTCGATTGTGGCGAAAGCTATCGGGATTTCGCGGCCGGTAATTCGCCAGGGCATCGCTGAACTGAAGGATCCCGCAACGTGGGTGCCTGGACGTATCCGCAAAGAGGGCGGCGGACGCAAAAGAGCCAGCGACAAGGATTCGTCTTTGAAGGCCGATCTGGAGTCTCTCCTGGAATCCACCACGCGCGGGGATCCGGAGGCGGCGCTCCGCTGGACCTGCAAGAGCGTGCGTCAGTTGACCGCGGAATTGAAACGCATGAAGCACCAGGTCAGCCATCAGGTTGTTGCCGATCTGTTGCATGAATTGGGCTACAGTTTACAGGCCAACCGGAAGACGAAGGAGGGCTCCAACCACCCCGACCGCAACGCTCAGTTTGAGCACTTGAACGGGAAGGTAAAGTGGAGTTTGAGCCGCCACCACCCCGTGATTTCTGTGGACACCAAGAAGAAGGAGATGGTCGGCGACTTCAAGAATGGCGGACGTGAGATGCGTCCGAAGGGGCAACCGGAGAAGGTTCGAGTCCATGATTTTGTCGATCCCGAATTGGGACGAGCGACCCCCTACGGGATTTATGACCTCGGCCGGAACAGTGGCTGGGTGAGCGTGGGAATGGATCACGACACCGCCGAGTTCGCGGTAGAAACGATTCGCCGCTGGTGGCGAACGATGGGACTCCCGGCCTACCCGGAAGCCACTCGACTGCTGATTACCGCCGATGCCGGTGGTAGCAATGGTTCTCGCTTGCGGCTATGGAAGGTCGAGTTGCAAAAACTGGCCGATGAAACCGGGTTGCGAATCGCTGTGTGTCACTTCCCGCCGGGAACAAGCAAATGGAACAAGATCGAACACAGGCTGTTCTCTTACATCACTCAGAACTGGCGCGGCCACCCGCTGCGGAGTTTTCAGGCAATCGTAAATCTGATTGCGGCGACATCTACCACGACAGGACTCAAGGTGCACGCCGAGTTGAATACCGAGGCCTACCAATCCGGCATCAAGGTCTCTGACGATGAGCTTGCGATGGTCAAGATCCGCCGCGACAAATTCCATGGCGACTGGAACTACGAGATCCAGCCCCGGCATTCATCGTTATGAATAGGTTATTTCTAGACAGATCCTAAACGTCGCTATTTGGCCGGCCTGCCGTGCTCCAGGCACAGGGCCACCAGATCCGAAATATTCGCTTCTCCCACGCACATGACCGTGTCCGCGCCGCCCCAATAGATCTTCACGGTTCCATCGGGCTCCGCCACGGCCCCGCAGGTAAACACCACATTGTGGACATATCCGGTGATCTCCCAGGGATCTTCCGGCTGTAAAATCCACGAGTCTCCTACGCCGAGGATCCTGGCCGGGTCCTGCAAGTCATGCAGAGCAACCCCCAAACGATAGACCGAGCCATCCATAGTTTGGAAAACTCCGTGATAAATCGAAAGCCAGCCCTGCTCCGTTTTGATCGGCGGCGCACCGGGACCGATCTTCATTTCATCCCAGTGATATTGCACGGGCTTCATGATGAGCTGAGACTCGCCCCAAAAGCGCAGGTCCGGGGAATAAGAAATCCAGATGGACCAGGGAGAGATTTCGGAATGAGGACGGTCAAGGCGTGCATACAGCCCATCGAACTTTTGCGGAAAGATCACCACATTCCGATAATCCGCCTCGGTGATGAGTGAGACCCGCTCCACCTGACGGAAGTCACTGGTCTTGGCCAGCGCGATGCGCACTCCATTTCGCGAGTAAGCGCTGTAAGTGATGAGGTACTCTCCTTCGAGGCGTGTCACTCGCGGATCTTCCACGCCGAACTCTTCATAGGCGGCAAAAGGGCCGTCCCGCGCCGGAGTCAGAAACGGCTCCGGAGCGGCCGTGAAGTGGAATCCGTCGGGGCTGCGCGCCAAACCAATGATGGATCGCCCCGTGCGCAGATGGGAGCGGAATAGCATGATGTATTCATCGCCGTGTTTTACCACGGCCGCGTTGTGAACGGTTTCCACCGAGTAGGGGATCTCAGCCTTGGTAAGGATGGGGTTGTGGCTATATCGTCTGACAATGTCCGGCTTCATGACTGTCTCTCCGCTTCCAGATCGAAAATCGTAGAATAAACCCGCTCATATGCCGTCACCATGGTCTCGATCGAGAAGCATTGCTCGACCCTCCGGCGGCAGGCGCTGCGATCGATTTCAGAAAGCCGTGCCAGGGCCAGTACGGCCTGCTCGACATTGTTGACCAGAAAACCCGTCCGCCCGTCTTCGATCACCTCTCGGCAGGAGCCCAGGTCCATGGCGATAACGGGCACGCCGGCGGCATTAGCTTCGGCCAGCACCAGTCCGAAGCGCTCCGGGATAGTGTTCAGATGCAGTAAAGCGCGGGCACGCGCGAACAAGTCGTTTTTTTCCGCTACGCCCACGGGCCCGATGTAGTGCACTTTTCGACCGTCGATATGCGGCTCGATGCTTTCCCGAAAATAGACTTCATCCTGGATGATTCCGGCGATGATCAAACACCGGCCGCTCAGGCGAGCCACCTCGATGGCCAGATGGACGCCCTTATCCGGGTGAATGCGCCCAAGGAAGATCAGGTCGTCACCGCCGGATTCCCGCAGCGGGTACAGCGAGAGGTCGATTCCGTTATAGACTGTCGCCAGGTAATTCAGTCCGGGCGCGCGATCCGAGTCGCTGATGGAGACAAAGTATCCGTCGCGATACTTCTGGTAGACCGGCATGATTTTGGGGGAAGAGAATCCGTGAATGGTAGTCAGGACCGGCGTCTTAACCAGGCGGCTGTAAGTCAACGCCATGAAGTCGTAGTGGCTATGGATGAGATCGAATTCAGCGGCGTGCTCAAACGCTTCCGAGATATGCAGGTATTCGGCTACTTTGGGATCGAGGGAGCGATCCTCTTCATATCCTTTGCAGACCACGGCATGCAGACGAGCCCGAGTCACGGAATCCCCGCTGGCGAACAAAGTGACATCCCAGCCGCGGGCGACAAGTCCTTCAGCGATGTTACTCGCCACTGTCTCCCAGGCGCCATACTGCCGGGGTGGCGTTCGCCAGGCCACCGGCGACAGGACAGCCACTCTCTTGCCGGGAATCAACATACTAATAACACCAGCGGCTCAATCTTCCGGACACATGGCAGCCAGAACCTCCTGGAGCGGCACAGTGGCGAAGCCGGTAGCGTGGTCGGCCAGACCATAAGGAATGATGAGCTCACCGTTATGGACGAGAGCGCCGCACGTATAGACGACGTTGGGCACGTAGCCCTCCCGCTCCCTTTCGTTGGGTTTGAGCAAAGGCTCGCGGAGGCGGCCGATCACTTTGGCGGGATCGTCGCGATCGAGCAGGAACGCTCCGATGCAATATTTTCGCATCGGGCCGACACCGTGGCTGAGGACCAGCCAGCCCGCGTCTGTCTCAATAGGCGATCCGCAGTTCCCCAGCTGGATCAGCTCCCAAGGGAAAACAGGCTTCAGCAGCACCGTGCTCTCATACCAGAAGTGTACGTTGTCGGAATACATCAGATAGATGTTCTCGTTGTCCTGGCGGGAGAGCATGGCATAGAGGCCTTTGATTTTCCGCGGGAACAGGGCCATCCCTTTGTTTTCGGCGGCCGGACCGTTCAAGGTGGTGAACCGGAACTGAAGGAAATCGGTGGTATCCACCAGCTCCGGCACGACTACCTTGCCATCATAGGCGGTGAAGGTGGCATAGTAGACGCGCGTGCCATCGTCGTTCTGGAAACAGACGAAGCGGGCGTCTTCGATGCCGTTGCGCTGCGATGGTGTGGCCGGAAAAAGGATGCGTTCGGACAGCCGCTGTTCGGGCTGGAACCGGACCTCGAAGTTAGACCGGGCCAGGAGCCAGATTCCCTGTGCGGCGCTCAGATCTTCCTGCGCCATTCCCTCCAGCCAGCCGTCCTGCGTCAGTTCGGCTGCGAGACTGGCTCGGAGATCCTGCAGTGAGAATGACTCTGCGAGCCTGTTCATCACCCGGGTGGTGAGTTCGCCAGCCAATCCCAGCTCAAAAAGCTTCCGGGTGAACAGCGCCTTCTCATACAGGGACTTGGGGACTTGACGCGGCTCGGTAAGAAATCCAGTGGGAGTCAGCACCTCGATGCGATAATCCTCAAGGAGGATGCCGGTGCGAAAAGTGATGGAGGAAATGTGTCCCTCCCCGGTGGCGCGCAGGCTGAGGATAAAACGCAGAGCGCCGGGTGGCAGGCCGGTTTGGTCGGGATGCGGGACGATGGAGGGATTGAACAGGGCAGCGGATTCGAGCGAGTACTCGGCCAGGAAATAAGAGCCGATCAACAGTTGTCTTTGCTCGGAGAGCTTCTGATCGGCCGGGAGTGAGTCACGCACCTGTGCGAATCGTTCAAGGAAGTGCCGGCGGATGTCCTGGTGCCGCTCTGAGAATTCAGCGGAGATTTCATCCAGCAGCGGGCCGACCTGGTCTTCCGGCAGCGCCATGATCCTGGAGATAATCAGGGCGATCCTTTGGGGATTCCCGGGATTGAACGGCCGCAGAAGAACGCGGGACTGGTCGGGCTTGAGGATGGTGGCTTTGCGTTTGAGATGAATCGACATGGGGTTGTTTCAGGGAAATGCGACAGCAATCGGCGATTACTCTTCGGCGGCGATGGGTTCCTTAAAACTGGTCAGCATATTTTGCGCCAGGCGCATTTCCGACAACGAAAGCAGGAAGGCGAGGGTGGATTCGGCTCCCTGGTTGCGGTTGACCCGATCGACGTGCAGCCCGTCGCGGCAGCCGCCTGTCTCGGGAGAGTAGAGTTCCAGTCCGAGATCGTTCCAGCCGATGAACCAGTCGAAGGCACGCTGCGCCTGGTCGTACCACCAGAGGTCCGATGTGGCGCGGTAGGCTTCCAGGCAGCCCGAGACCGTGGCTTGCGCCTCGATGGGCTGCTGGTCGAAGTGGGCGCGCTCGCCGCCGCGCCGGTAGAATCCGTTGCTGCCGATAGGCCGAAAATGACCCTGCTCGGACGTTTGCAATTCCGTCAACCAGCGCAGGGCCTCCAGGCCGCGTTCCAGCACCGCCTGCTGTCCGGTTGCCCGCCCGCTCACAATCAAAGCCTGCGCGAGCTTCGCGTTATCGTACGACAGCTCCTCCTCAAACCATCGCCAGTCGGGATGGGAGCTTCTTTCGAAAAGATCCATGAGCTTCGCGGTAAGCGTCTCACGGGTTTGGTTGACCAGGCTGTCACCGCGCAGCCGGCCCAGGTATTCGTGAATACCGATGAGCCCGAAGGCCCACGCGCGCGGCGACGTAAACTCGGTCACGGCAGGCAGCGCCAGCGCGAACAGTTGTCCAGCCATGCTCCGGAAGCTCGGGTAAGGGGAACGCCCCACGCCCACGCCCAGCGCCCATAGCGCCCTTCCTTGACAGTCCTCCGATCCCTGTTCGTCCAGCCAGCGGCGGTCGAAGCTCATCAGGTTGTGGAACCGCTTCGATTTGAAATCGAAAGCATGATGGAGGAAAGCCGCGCAGGTAGTGGCCAGCGTCCGCACGCATTCCGGTTCCTCTCCCAACTCACTCAGCAGCGCCGCGAGGATGAACGCGCGCGCATTATCGTCGGTGCAATAGCCTTCGGAAAAATTCGGAACGCTGAAGATGGCGTGTTGGAAAATGCCGGTCGAATCGCCCATTCGCGCCAGATGATTCAACTTGAACTCCGGCAGTTCGCGCGGTTTTTGGTCGAGCGTCTTTCTGGCAAGAGATTTTCGCGACAGCGCGGCGCCCTCGACGCGGGCCAGTTCGAAGGAGCGCATATATTGCTGCGCCACGTTGCTCCAGATCATCTCACGCCCTATCCTATAGGCGTTCTTGCGGATCGAATGTCGGCGCGTGTCGTCCCGCAGCAAGCCCATCACTTCGCGTGCGATGGCCGGTGCATCGCCGAACGGCACCAACACGCCGCGGTCTTCCGCCAACAGTTCCGCGGCGTGCCAGTAGGGCGTCGAAACCACCGCTTTGCCGGCGCCAAACGCATAGGCCAGCGTGCCCGACGTGATCTGCGCTTCGTTGAGGTAAGGCGTTATGTAGAGATCCGCGGCTCCGATGAACTCTTTCAGATTTTCAAGGTCTACGAATTGGTTGTAGAAGATGACGTTCTTCTCAACTTTGTTCTTCCTGGCAAGAATTTCGAGGCTGAGCCGGTAAGTTTCACCATGGTCGCGCAGCTCGTTCGGATGGGTGGCCCCCAGCACGATGTAAACGACTTCGGGGAACTCCGCCAGGATCCGCGGCAGAGCGTTAAGCACATGTTCGATCCCTTTGTTCGGCGAGAGCAGCCCAAAGGTGAGGAGCACCACCCTGCCTTCCACACCGAACTGATCCTTGAAATACGTCGGATCGACGAAGCCTACATCGGGAATGCCATGCGGGATGAGATCGATCTTGGCCGGGGGCGCGTGGTAAATCTCCCGCAGCATCTGCCGGCCCCGCTCGGCCATGACTACGACGCGAGTCGAGAGCGAGATCAACTCCTCGATCACGCGCCGTTGGTCCGCTTTCGGAGCGCGCAGAACGGTATGCAGCGTGGTGACGACCGGCATTCTCAATTCGCGCAGGAGCGCCAGGATGTGACCGCCGGCGGGCCCGCCGAAAATGCCGAACTCATGCTGCAGGCAGACGATGTCCACGTTGCTAATGTTGAGGAAGTCCGCCGCGCGCAGATAGGACGGCAGGTCCTGCTCCTCAATCTCGAAGCGCACGACGTCCGGGTATTCGTAGCCGCCTTTGATGTCGTTGACCGACACGGAGAGACATTGGCTTTGGGGATACACGGCGGCCACGGCCGCAAGCAGGTCGGAGGTAAAGGTGGCAATCCCGCACTTGCGCGGTAAGTGGTCGCCGACGAAGGCGATCTTCCAGACTTTGGATGGATGGCTCATGTCTGGTAAGGCTCCGGTCACTCCGATTCGCCCCCTGAACCGCGGAAGTGAAGCGGGTCCCTGAGGTTCTGCAGTTCCCTGTAAAAATAGATCGGAGCGGGCCGCCTTTCCCGGAATGTCAGTGTTTTCAGGAACTCGATCTCTTCTTCGGTGACATCGCCGCTTAAGGACGTATCCTTAAGGAACTCTTCGAGGCCGGGCTCGACCGCGAAGGGCCTGTAAGGCTCTCTTTCCACATACTCAAATCGCTTGAGATGGCCCAGAGCCAGTCTGCGGTTCAGGACGATTTCCACGCCGAAGGTCGCAAGGTCGATGTCCCAGGATTCGATCAGCGGATCCAGAAACGAGACACAGTTCTCAACAGACACGTGGAAGACATCCGTGTCCAGGAACTCGAGAATCACTACCCGCATCTGCTCATAGCTTCGATCGCAGAGCTGAGCCATCAGGCGGAGCCAGTCTTCACTTTCGAGTTCCTCCTTGGCAACTCTCTTGGCCACGTCCAGGAGCTTCTGGGTGATGAGGCGCTCTAGCTCACCGAAAGGCTCCTTCTCAAAAATCCTGCGTATCTCTCTTTGACTGTTGGGGTCGCATTTGCGCAGAGTCAGCTCACGGCACTCTTTGAACAGAGGTCTGGCCGGCTCCGCCGCCTTCTTCTTCAAGTCTTCCTGGCGCTGCAGCTCGGCGAGCTTCGAAAGCTCACCCTTGGGAAGCCGCAGGAACTTGCCCATTTTCTCGTAGATGTCGGTGCGCACCGGAGCCGGAGGAGCTTTCTTCTGAGCCAGCAACTGTGAAATGTAAGATTCGGTGACTTCCGCGGCGGCAGCCAGGTCCTTCTGATCGAGCCGCAACTCCTTCAGGCGATGCCTGATCACGAGCGAAACATCCACGAGGGCTCCTTTCCCGGGCCGGCTTAACTCATATCGGTAAAGTTACTCGCTACATTATGGCATATTTACCTTGACACGTAATGTTAGTTAACCTACACTGGTTAATGGGCTGGGCGCTTCTACCCAACCGATCAGGGAGGCGCACCATGACCGACGCACTCGCAGCGGGGAGCATTCTGATTGAGGAAGGCACGCGTTTGCCGGACTCCGTCTTGCTCGAGAGCGAGTCCTATTCGAGCGGATGGGCGGCCGTCAAAAACGCTCGTTCTACGCTCGACAAGGAAATCAAGGAAGCCGGATGGACCTTTTTCTTCATGGCCGGGGAGATTAAGAGCACCGTCTTCGGATTTGACCGGCAAAAGACACTCGGTTACGCGTTGAAACGACTCATCACCCGCGTGAAGCTGACCAAGTGCAATAGTTTCGAGATTTCGCAGGTGACCAGCAAATCTTTTCTGAGAGTGCCTTATGTGAGTATCACCGCGCATAGGCGGCATCTTCAGAAGGGCCTGGTTTTCTCCTGCTCATGACCGGCGGACGCCTGGTCCGCCCTATACTAGCGTTTCAAATGGAGGCTCAAAACATTATGAACATTCGACCCTTATACGACCGCATCGTGGTGAAGCGGATCGAGGAACAAGACACCACGCGCAGCGGCATTGTCATCCCCGATTCGGCCAAGGAAAAGCCGCAGCAGGGTGAAGTAACCGCCGCCGGGCGCGGCAAGCGGCTCGATGACGGCAAGATGGTTTCGCTCGACGTCAAAGTCGGCGACCGCATCCTGTTCGGCAAGTATTCCGGCAGCGAGACCAAGCTGGACGGCAACGAGTACATCATCATGCGCGAGGAAGACGTACTCGGAGTTCTTAACTAAAATTCGCATCACTAAGGAAAAAAATCAATGGCAAAACAGATTGTGTATAGCGACCATTCCCGTCAAGCGATCCTGCGCGGAGTCAACCAGCTCGCCGACGCGGTGAAAGTAACCCTCGGACCCAAGGGGCGCAACGTCGTTCTGGAGAAGAAATTCGGGGGACCGACCATCACCAAAGACGGCGTGACCGTGGCGAAAGAGATCGAGTTAAAGGATCCGCTGGAGAACATGGGCGCCCAGATGGTGCGCGAAGTGGCATCGAAGACATCCGACGTTGCCGGCGACGGCACCACCACCGCCACGATTCTGGCCCAGGCAATTTTCCGCGAGGGCGTGAAAGCGGTCACGGCAGGGGCCAATCCGATGGCCATTAAGCGCGGCATCGATAAGGCCGTCGAAGCGGCCGTCGAGGAAGTCAAAAGACTCTCGAAGCCCGTCTCCGGCGATATGATCGCGCAGGTCGGCAGCATCTCCGCCAACAGCGACTCCACTATCGGCAACATCATTGCAGAGGCCATGAAGAAGGTCGGCAAGGACGGCGTGATCACGGTCGAGGAATCCAAGACCATGACTACCGAGCTGCAGACGGTGGACGGTATGCAATTCGATCGCGGCTATCTTTCACCCTACTTTGTGACCGACCAGGAGCGCATGGAGTGCGTCTTCGAGGATCCCTACGTCCTGATTCACGACAAGAAGATCAGTAACATGAAGGACCTGCTGCCGATTCTCGAGCAAATTGCGCGCTCGGGCAAGCCGCTGCTGGTCATCTCCGAGGACGTCGAAGGGGAAGCGCTGGCTACGCTGGTGGTTAACAAGCTGCGCGGCACGCTCAGCGCATGCGCGGTGAAGGCTCCCGGCTTCGGCGATCGCCGCAAGGCGATGCTGGAAGATATCTCGATCCTGACCGGCGGCAAGGCCATCATGGAAGAGACCGGCATTAAGCTGGAGAACACTAAGCTGGAGGATTTGGGCCGCGCCAAGCGCATCACGGTGGACAAGGATAACACCACCATCATCGACGGCGGCGGATCGCAGAAGAACATCGAGGGGCGCATCAAGCAGCTCCGCGCGCAGCTCGAGGAGACTACCTCGGACTACGATCGCGAGAAACTGCAGGAACGGCTGGCGAAGCTGGCCGGCGGCGTGGCGATCATCAAGGTCGGAGCCGCGACCGAGACGGAGATGAAAGAGAAGAAGGCCCGTGTCGAGGACGCTCTAAACGCCACTCGCGCGGCGGTCGAGGAAGGCATCGTGCCGGGCGGGGGCGTGGCGCTGCTGCGAGCCTCGATCGCGCTCGACAAGCTGAAACTCGAGGGCGACGAACAGTTCGGCGTCACCATCATTCGGCGCGCTTGCGAGGAGCCGGTCCGCCAGATTGTGCTCAATTCCGGGACCGAGGGCGCCGTGGTCGTCGAGAAGATCAAGGCCAACCGCGATGCGAACTTCGGCTTTAACGCTTCCACGGATCAGTTCGAAGACCTGGTGAAGGCCGGCGTCATCGATCCCACGAAGGTAACTCGCACGGCGTTGCAGAATGCCGCTTCGATCGCCTCTCTGATGCTCACGACCGAAGCCCTGATCTGCGGGATCGTGGAGGAGTCGGACGACTAGAACAGTCGCCTTCGGCTTCGCATGACACTGCTCACCCTGAAGCTCACCATTGAAGAACTGGAGCTACTGACCACTCTGGCGTCGGATCAACTATTCCGCAGAGAGTTCATCGACCCGAGAATGCCCGGCCATAGAGCCAACCCACAAGAGATGGCCCTCGGTAAGGCGCTGGTCGGTCGCATGCGATTGATGGTGGGCCAGGGTGTCCCGGAAAGAACAGCACCGCCTAAGAGGACAGCCGGGTCCTCCAAGGCGGCTGAGTAGTATTCAAAATGCCCTTCGACCAGCCGACCCCCCGCTCTCTTACACCGGTATCCATTCGCGCGAACGCGCCGATAGCATCCGGGATCTATGGAATCTCGAATGCGCGCGAGTGGATCTATATCGGCGAGACCGACAATATACAAGGCACGTTGCTCAGTCATTTGCAGGAGCTGGATACGTCGCTGATGAAGAGACGGCCAACGGGATTTGTTTTCGAGGTTTGCGACCGGGCCAACCGGCCGGTTCGACAGGATCGTCTGGTTGTCGAATACGAGCCCACCTGCAACCGGCTATAACACTAGCTGGAGCCGGGCTAGAGCAGATGTTCATAGTCTGAGGGGTCGAGGCCAAACCGCTCCATCTGCCGCGGCAAGTCGGGGCGAATGGTCTCGGGCGTACTGGCGACCCAGGCGGCGACGACCGTTTCCACGCCTACCCGATTCTTGCCGTCCTCCTCCGCCAAACGCTCGGCGGTCTCGAGAAGTTGCGCTTCGGCGGCCTCCCGCACCGGACGCGGAGTTTGCGCCACGATCTGTTGAAGCAAGTCTTCGGCTGCATCGTTCCAGTTCATTTCCGCTATAGTACCGCGCAGACGGTTCACCCAGCACCCTCTGCTTGAGTTATCCTGATAACTTCAAGGAGGCGCGCTATCGTCAAATTCTGCGTGCTGGCGAGCGGCAGTTCGGGCAATTGCGCGCTGCTGGCTACGGAGCGCACCCGCATTCTGGTGGACGCGGGCTTAAGCTTTCGGGCCCTGGCGCGCCGGCTGGAATCGCTGGATGAGCCGGTCGAGACGCTCCACGCCGTGCTCGTGACCCACGAGCATTGCGACCACGTGGGGGGGCTCGCCCGTCTCGCGCGCCGCCTCAAGATCCCGGTCTATATCAGCAAGCTCACCGCGCCGGCCATCGATTGGGGCGAAGACATGCCACACCTGGAATGTTTTCAGGCGGGTGCGCGCTTCGTGGTCGGCGATATCGAAGTGGGCAGCTTCGGCATCCCGCACGACGCCATCGATCCGGTGGGTTTTTGCTTCCACGCCGAAGGCATCAAGATTGCCGTGGCGACCGATCTGGGATATCTTACCGAGTCCGTGAAATACCATTTGCGGCGCTGCGACTTGCTGCTGCTCGAAGCCAATCACGATCTGGAAATGCTGAAAGTCGGGCCCTATCCGTGGTCGGTGAAGCAGCGCGTGATGAGCCGGGTCGGGCATCTTTCGAACGACGGTATGAGCGATTTTCTGCTGGGCGATTTCGACGGTTTTCCGGCGCGGCTGGTGCTGGGCCACTTGAGCGAGCACAACAACCATCCGGAGATTGTGCGGCTGATGGCTACCCAGGCGCTCGAGCGGCGGCGCCTCGGGACGCACCTTGAAATTGCCAGCCAGTCGCGGCCCACGGAGGTTTATCGGTTTTGATCCCGCGTTATACGCGGCCTGAGATGGGCCGCATCTGGAGCGACGAAAACAAATTCCGGCAATGGCTTGAGGTGGAACTGGCGGCTTCCGAGGCGCTGGCTGAAATGGGCGTTGTGCCTCCCGAGGCGGCGCGCGCCTTACGCGCTCATGCCGCCTTCGACCCGGCTCGGATACTGGAGATCGAGAAGGAAGTCCGGCACGACGTGATTGCGTTCACTACCGCGGTGGCCGAGAGCATGCGGGCGGCGGGCGCGGCCGAGCCCTCGCGGTGGCTGCATTACGGGCTCACCTCGAACGACGTCGTGGATACGGCGCAGGCGCTGCAGATCCGGCAGGCGTGCCAGATTCTGCTCGCTGGCCTCGAGCGTCTGCGCGCCGTGCTGCGGCGGCGGGCCTTCGAGTTCAAAGACACCGTGCAGATCGGCCGCACCCACGGCGTGCACGCCGAGCCGATCACCTTCGGGCTCAAATTTGCGATCTGGTACGGCGAAGCGGGACGCAACCTCGAGCGGCTGCGCGCGGCCGCCGAAGACCTGCGCGTGGGCAAGATCTCCGGCGCCGTGGGAACCTTCGCGCATATCGGTCCGGAGGCCGAGGAGCGCATTTGCGAGCGGCTGGGACTAAAGCCGGCGCCGGTGGCATCCCAGGTGATTCAACGGGACCGGCACGCCTTCCTGATCGCCACATTGGCGCTCGCAACCGCGTTGTGCGAGAAGATCGCGCTCGAAGTGCGGCATTTGCAGCGAACCGAGGTGCGGGAAGCCGAGGAGTACTTCGCTCCCGGGCAGAAAGGCAGCTCCGCCATGCCGCACAAGCGCAATCCGGTCACCTCCGAGCAGATCTGCGGCCTCGCGCGCGTGGTGCGGGCCAACGCCCAGGCGGCCTTCGAGGATATCGCCTTGTGGCACGAGAGGGATATCTCCCACTCTTCGGTGGAGCGCATTATCCTCCCGGACTCCACCATTCTTGCGGACTATCTGCTGGACAAGACCACGCAACTCGCGGATCGGCTCATGGTCTATCCGGAGCGCATGCGGCGGAACCTCGAAATGACCCGGGGGCTGGTGTTTTCCGGGCAACTGCTGCTGGACCTGGCATCCGCGGGCATGTTGCGGGAAACAGCCTATCGCATCGTACAATCGCACGCCATGCGCGCCTGGGAGCAGGAGTCGGATTTTCGGGCAGCCATCGAGGCGGACCCGGAGATTCGGACCGTAATGACCGCCGAGCAGCTCGCGGCCAGCTTCTCTTTGGAACGCCAGCTGCAAAATGTAGACGCGATTTTTCGTCGTGTCTTTACGAAAAGCTAACGCCACCTCAGATTTTAAAGGGTTTCCCCCCATCCGCCATTTTTTGCGTGTAATGTTTTAGCTTTTCGGGTACAGTATTACTGGAATGAAGAAGAGTCTCGACTTGGCGCGAGTACTGCTGGTGGCGGACGAATTGGCGTCCCGTCTGACGCTACAGACCCTCCTGCAGGCCGGCGGCTACCGTGTGGATGTGGCGGCTTCCACGGCGGAAGCCTTCTCCAAACTGGATCAAGGCGAATACCAACTGGTCCTGAGCGAGTCGGAGATAGAATCGCAAGAGGCTGGTTCGCAAGTGCTTTCTTACGCCCGCGTCAAGGAGTATAGGCCTGCGACGGCGCTGGTTACGGCATACCGGGAAGCCAAGGCGTTCCGGTACCCGCAGGGCGACCAGCAACGGGTCTCCATCAACGCAGAGAACCTTTCTACGTTACTCGACAAGGTGGCCGATCTGATCGGCATTCGGGCGCAACAGCGGGCCTATCGCGTCCCTGCCCGTGCAGTCCAGTAGGCGCGCCGGGCGCGCCAACATCGACCAAAGACGTCGATATTATGGTGGGGCGAGGGGGAGACACGGCGAGCGGGCGATGTGCGTACTCCATGAGTTAACCCGTTATGCCGCTCCGTCCATCAAATCCACTTCGTCGATGAACCCGATCGCCGCCATATCGATCGGCGCTTGCAACTTCCCCACGCTGGTCATCGCCGAATAACCGTCAGTCGCGAGCAGCACCCGGTCGCCGATGCCTGCGCCCACCGCATCCAGCGCCACCATGGCGTCGCCGCGATTCGACCCATCCAGGTTCAGCGGCTGCACCAGCAGCAGACTGCGGCCTTCGTGACTGGGGTGCTTGTGCGTCGAGACAATTTCGCCCACCACGCGCGCGATCAGCATCGCTCATTTCCTCTGCAGACTGATGGAGTCGACGATGCCCACGATGGTGCTATCGACCGGCACTTCCCGCGGAAAAAAAGCATAGCTCGCTTCCCGGCTGCGCGTCCAGTACACCAGCTCGCCCGCGCCCGCGCCCGTCCAATCGGCGCAGATCAAACGCTTTCCGGTGGGCCGCAGCTCGGGCGTCAACGGCTGCACCATGAGCAGGCGATGGCCCTCCAGCCGGCGATCCTTCATGGTTGCCCAAACGGATCCCACTACGCGGCCCAAATACATGACGGTCCGGTCAATCCAGCCGCATGTCGTCCACGATGCCCACGATCGCGGTGTCCACGGGCGTGTCTTTGCAGCCTTCCGCCATACGCGCCGAACTGCCGGTTACGACCAGCACTCTTTCCTTGAATCCGGCGCTGACCGTGTCCACCGCCACCAGATAACCGCCTTCGTCCTTGCCTTCCGGCGAAACCGGTTTCACAATAAGGAGCGTCTTGCCTTCCAGGCGCGGGTCCTTCCGTGTCGCCACCACGGTGCCCACCACGCGAGCCAAAATCATGGCGATCCTGTCCCCCGGTTACTTTGCCGCCGCGGCATTCTGCGTTTTGCCGATCGGCAGAATAGCTTCCAGGCTCTCGTGCGGCCGCGGAATCACGTGCACCGCGATCAGTTCGCCCACCCGGCGTGCCGCCGCCGCGCCCGCATCGGTGGCCGCGCGCACCGCCGCCACGTCTCCGCGCACCATTGCCGTGACGTATCCCGATCCGATCTTCTCCCATCCGATCAGGCTCACTTTCGCGGCTTTGACCATGGCATCGCAGGCCTCGATCATGGCCACGAATCCGCGCGTCTCGATCATTCCTAAGGCTTCACCCATCTATCGTCTCCTAACTGACGCCGCGAGCCTTCAGAGCTTCATCCACCATCCCGATCAGCTCCTCTCGCGTTACATAATATCTCTCGGACCGCGGCACTTGCTCGGCATACACCGGACAGTCCGGCTCCATCGCCGCCCGGGCCTTCACGCCATATCGCGTTCTCGAATCAAATAGCTTTTCCACTTCCGCCTTGGGCAGCACCGTGGCGCCGCCGAGCAGTTCCGCCACCAGCGAAATACGCGCGAAGTGCTCCACCGTTTCCATGCGAAAGAACGCCTTATACACGTCTTCGCCGTAGCATACCGCCCCGTGATTGCCCATCATGATGGCATCGTACTTCGGGATGTACGGCTTAAGCGGCTCGGTCAACGCCGGCGTGCCCGGCAGACCGTAGTCGGCCAACGGCACACAGCCCAACCCGATGATGACCTCGGGCAGCAGCGCCAGGTTCAGCGGCCGTCCCGCCGTAGCGAACCCCGTAGCCACCGGCGGATGCGCATGCAACACCGACTGTATGTCCGGCCGCATCTCGTAAATGGTGAGGTGCATGGCGATTTCGGACGTACGCTCTTTGCGTCCCGAGATCTTGTTCCCTTGCATATCGACAATGATGAGATCGTCCGGGTGCATCATCCCCTTGCTGACACCTGTGGGCGTCGCCAGGATGTGGTCCGCGTCCAGGCGAACGGTGATATTGCCATCGTTGGCCGCCACCCAGCCTTTCTGGTAAACCAACCGGCCGATCTCGATAATATCCTGCCGGTACTCTCGTTCCGTCTTCGCCATGGCGGGATTTATAATTGTATCAAACTGAGCCCGGACAGTCGGGAAAAGCCCGAGTTGTACAATGAGGGTGCATGGATCAGCGCCGCATGTGCCCGCACTGCCGGGCCTTCATTACGTCCCACGACAAGGTTTGTCCTTATTGCAATGAGAAAGTCGGACCACGCGCCGCGGAGCGAGGCGACACCGGCGGCGGCATACTGGGCGGCTTCATTCCGCAGGCCCGGTTCGTGACCATGATCATCCTGCTCATCAACGCCGGCCTCTTTGTAGCTACAGTGGTGTTCAGCCAGCGCTCGGGACGTAGTAGCGGCTTCCTGGATGTGGATGGCCAGACGTTGTTGGCGTTTGGCGCCAAGTATCGCGCCGCGATCTTCGGCTATGGCCAGTGGTGGCGTCTGGTGACGGCCGGCTTCCTGCACGGCGGATTGTTACACATCGCCATGAATTCCTGGGTACTGTTCGATCTGGGGGCGGAGGTGGAAGGAACCTATGGCGGCAGCCGCCTGATCGTGATTTATTTTCTGGCCACCGTCTTCGGGTTTCTGGCCAGCAGCATATGGACCCCCGCGCTCTCCGTGGGCGCCTCGGCTGGAATCTTCGGCCTCATCGGAGCGATGATCGCCCTCGGCGTGCGTCATAAGGCCTCGGCGATGGGGGGCGCCATACGCGGCATGTATCTGCGATGGGCCATCTACGGGCTGGTCTTCGGGCTGCTGCCCGGGCTGCATATCGATAACGCCGCCCACATCGGCGGCCTGGCAGCCGGATTTGGGGTCGCCTATGTGGCCGGCACGCCGCGCATTGAAACGGCCTGGAGCGAGCGCCTCTGGCGCGCCGCGGCCGCCGCCTGCGTGATCCTCACGGCCGTCAGTTTTCTCGAGATGTACTTGTGGTTTTCGCGTGTTACACAGTACAATGAAAGTAATGCGACTCCGTTCCGTCCTATTAGCGCTTATGATCGGCGCGGGTCTGTTACTGCCCACGCAGACTCCGGCGCTCGCCAAGACGCACTACAAAGCGAGCCGGAAGGGTACGAAGGGCAAGAAATTCAAGCACAACAAGAAGCTCAAGGCGCATAAGGTCAAGCGCAAAGCCGCCAATAACGTCCGCCGTTGACGCAAATGCATCGCCGGCAAGTTGCGGCATTTGCACAACGAAATCGCGCGCGTCGACACGCTTCGAAGAGGAGTTCGAAACCGTCCAGCCAAGGATTGGTGTTGATCGTGGCTGAGCGGGACACGAACGAACTATCGACGCCTCTGATAATCGCGATTGCGCTTCCTGCCCCACTCCTGAGAACACCCGGGGCAGCGCACAGCGTTCGGCGAAGTCGTTTTGAAAAGCCGGCCTCGGTCCGGGCAGGTGAAGTGACGGAGCCTCATATCTCCCGCATTTGGCTATTCGACTACCAGGTTATGAGAGTCTCCTTACGTTCTTGGGATCAGTTGAATCATGGGAGTTGTTGTCCTGCACCAGAGGTCCGTCGCGCGACCAGTTTACGCTACCGTCACCCGTTGCGAACGAGGCGATCACTCCGTCCAGCCACGATGACTGGAGTCTTAAGCAACTCCTGGACAAACTCGGCCGCGACCGCGAGACAGATCATCAGCTTCCGTGCGCAAAACATTGCTTCATGCAGGACAGCGCGTGATACATCGGTGTCAGGTACAGCAACGTGTTGATGTGCACTTCCTCATCCAGTTTCCTGCATATCTGCACGTACGGCTCTTTGTTTTGGCCAATCGCTCGTACTCCAGTGCAAAGCGACAGTCCACGCCGCCGCACGTGACCGTGACAATCGCGTCGTAGTCCTTCGCGTACTCGAAAGTTGTCAGGTCGTTCTTGCGAACGGATCTCGGATTCAGGTGTCCATCGCACCAGCACGTTGCGCCGCCGCAGTGCCAGATGAACTTCGTTGATGTCGAGCCAAAGATTGGCGACAAGCTGACCTTCGCCCTGTTCGTGTACTCCACGGCCCGCGTTCAGTTCTTCCATTTCAACGAGCAGTGATAAGCCTTTCGGCGCGATCGAATAGACTGATTCGTGACTGCACCTGTAGCGGATAGCGCTCCTTGAGAGATTCCGCAAGTCGAAGGCTTTCAAAGCAGAGGGCGCTTGCGGGGAATCATGCCGCCCCGGTATCGAAGAAAAGCACGCCCAGAGCGTGTCAAATTCCTGGTCGGCAAAAACGCCATACACACCCAACGTTTTCTCATTGTCGGGCTGATGACTCGCCCGTCTGCGGCTGAAGTAAGACTCTCTGGAAAAAAGCTTCTCGCCGGGTAGAAGTAGCTCGGCCGACGTCGTTAATTGCCCATTGAAGATCTCCGATGACTGATGCTTTAGACGTATGCGGCAACTGCCGATGCCTGTTGGGTGGTGAGTTGTGTTCCGCCCATGGGAGGCATCGGGCTGCGATATTGCTTGGGTTGCGGCACACCGTCGGTACGCGAAGACAGACCTCTCTCCCCTGTACCAGCATCCACATACGGCGAACCCCTATCAGCCCCACGAGGATTTCTTCCACTCCTCAACCAAGCTGGTCAACTAGGGCGATTTTGATTATGGCGCTTGGTTTGAGGAACGGCGTCGAGCTTTGCTTGAAGCAAGTCTTTCGAATCCGGTGATGCTGATGATGCTGATGTACGGCGTGCGCGTCCAGGACGAACGGCGGAAACTTTGGCGCACCGCGGAGTTGTTGACGGACGTCCGGAACCAGGATCAGTACTCACGCGCGGTAGCGGCGAAACACAGTTGACCGGCCGCCCCAGTGCCACTGCTTTGGAGACTATGGACGCCAAAGAGCGACTTGAAACCGCATCTGCCCGGCGCGACACCCTCGACAGCGAAAACCGCAGTATCAAGGCCGAACTGCAGAAGAAAGACGCCATGCTCAGCCAAATGTCCGGGCGGCTCGACGTGTTGGAGCGCCGTTCCGAGACAAACGGCGCCGGCACAGCCGCGCCTCCTGACAACGCAGCGACCCGGCGCCTGGTTGCGCGCGTGAACGAGCTACAGCAATTGGAAGCGGAACAGCGCAAGAACCGGCAGCTAAAAGGAGCATAACGCGCCATGCTCGTTGCAATCCGCTGCTTATTACAACACGAGGGGCATGCCAGTGAACGGCAGGTTGCGCTATCGCTGGCGGAATGGAGGCAAGCTGCGTTTTAATTCGGCGGGCGGACTCAATCCCAACTATCCTCTGCGTTGCATAGGCCGCACATTCGAATGCGCGGCGCCAGAGCAACGCAGCGGCTTGAATCAGATTCTCTTCGAGCATGCCGTGCGCACGCCGGCGTTGCCACACTTTTACTTGTTCGCGGCGACAGCCGAGCGGATCGGATACATCGACACGCAACTGGGCTCCTGGAAGGAAGACTCCGTGCAGATTGTGTCGTTCAGCGACGACAGACAGCGGCAGGAAATCCTTTTGCTCATGCCGCCATATTCGTGGGTCCGTGGCGAGATCGGCACTTTCTTTGTCGAGCCATTGCCGGCGCGGCCGTGCGACCGGCCGTCAGCTTTTCGAGTTCCTGCAATTGGATCGCCTGAAGCGTTCTCGGACCGCGTTCGACCAGCGCATGCGACGGCTAGCCCAGCACGAGCTGAATCGGCGGCGGAGCGGATTGCTTTCTGCGATGACATTGCGGTCGGAATGGACCGTACGGCGTACCTCTCCGACACCTACAACTTGGAAGTGTATCGCCTTCCACCGGGTGGCCATCGGCTTCAGGTATGGGCCGGCAACGGCGCATTCGGACCCGCGTCGGTGAGACAAGACGCGCGTCATCAGTTCGGGCTCCAGCCTCGCGAGCCGGATCGAACAGCTGGAAACTTGAACGCGTTGGCGGCCAATCGACCGCCGAAGCTCGTACGCCAAAACTCGCCCAGCTCATAGCTGATGTCGCCCCTCCAAACGCTCACACCGGCATCCCCCGCGGCGAACGCCGCGACCAGGGACACGCGCACGCTCGTCGATGACCTAGCGCCAATACTGTTCGCTTAACAACATTTTGGTGCCATTCTGTTTTAGGGGCTTGAGGCCTCCCGTGGAGGTCTTCTATGAACGTTACCGCCGTGGAATCGACTACACTGGCGACGGTTGCTTATGACGAGCGCACCCAGGTGATCGGCATTCGCAAGCACATCCTCGCGGCGGCGGCGGATATCCGCGATCCTTCGCCATTCGCGCGCCAGCGCCTTCCATCCCAGCCAAGCCTCTCTGCCGTGGATCACTCTCGGCGTGCTGATCTCGGTTGGCGTGGGATTGTTCTTCGGCTTTTACCCGGCCAACCGCGCGGCCAACTTAGACCCCATCGTCTGCCTTCGTTATGAGTGACTTTGCGAGTAGTTCTGTGAGATTCCTCACAACGGCCTTTCGGATACGGCGCGACTGGCCTCAGTGATATTATATTAGTTGTGAGTTTGCTCCGGCCCTCGCTCCAGTTAAAGGTCTCTCAGAAGCAAATCCTGACTCCGGGCCTGGTCCAAATGGTGACCGTGCTCCAGTTGAACCGGCTGGAGTTGAAGGAGATGATCACCCAGGAGATCGTCGAGAATCCCGTCCTTGAGGAATCCACCGAGGAAGGTGGCGAGGAAGTCACACCCGAAGAACTTCTTCCTCTGCTGGACTCCGAGCGACTCACCGAAGCGTCCGACCACCAGCTCCTGGAAGCCGCCAACGGCGATATCCAGTCCAACGGCATCGCCGCGGGCGCCGAGTTGTTCGAGGAGGCGCCGGAGATGGCCATCCCGGTGAGCGCCGATGCCGTCGCGGCCGACCCCATCGAGCCGGCCGCCGCCACCGATCCGTTTGACGAAATCGATTTCGGTTCCTTCTTCGACGACTATCTCGATCCGGGTTACAAGAGTCCCGCCGCCGAGTCGGTGGACAAGCCTTCCTTCGAAACGTTTCTGTCGGCGCCGGTTACACTGGCTGATCATCTGCATTCCCAACTGAGCGTCAGCTTGCTGCCGGAGGGTATTCGCGACGCCGCCGAGTCCATCATCGGCAACCTGGATGAGGACGGGTATATTTCCGCGTCCCTGGAAGAGATTGCCTCCCTGGGCGAACACAGCAGCGAAGAGATGGAAGCCGCGCTGAAGGCAGTGCAGTCGCTCGACCCCGCTGGCGTGGGCGCCCGCAACGTTCGGGAGTGCCTGCTGCTGGAGTTGGAGAGCAAGAACGGTCGGGGCGGGGTCGCCTGGCAGATCGTCTCGGACCATCTGCGGCTGCTGGAGATGCGCCAGTATCGCGAGCTGGCCAAGATTCTCGGCCGGCCGATGGAGCATATCGAAATCGCGGTGAAGGCCATACGGCGGCTGAATCCGCGGCCCGGCCTGCGGTATTCGGGCGCGGGGGCGCGCACGGTGGAACCGGACGTCTACTTTATCAAAGACGGCGACGAATACTTCATCCAGATGAACGACGAGGACGTGCCGCAGCTCCGCCTGAATGCGCAATACCGCCGCATGCTGGACCGCGATAACGGCGCCACCAAGGAAGTGCGCGACTACGTGCGCGAGCGATACACCTCAGCCATCCAGTTGATGAAGAACATCGAGCAGCGCAAGCAGACGATCCTCAAGGTCTGCCAGGCGATCGTGCGCCGCCAGACCGAGTTTCTGGCGAACGGTCTGGATTCCCTCAGGCCCATGATGATCAAGGACGTGGCCGAGGAAGTGGGCGTGCATCCTTCCACGGTGAGCCGCGCGGTGGCCAGCAAGTACGTACACACGCCGCAAGGGGTTTACGAGCTTCGCTATTTCTTCTCCGAGGCGGTGCAGGGGCCTTCGGGTGGCAACACGCCGCTGCTGCTGCTGAAGCGCAAAGTGAAGAAGATGATCGAGGAAGAGGACAGCGCGCATCCTTTAACCGACGACCACATTACCGCGGCATTGCAGCGCGAGGGCATCAATGTCACACGACGCACGGTGGCAAAGTACCGGGAGGATATGAAGATTCCTTCCACGCACCAAAGGCGGGTTCGGCCCTGACCGTTCGCGTCGGGGCAGCCGCCGGCAAGCAGGGGAAGACCGAGGAAGCATGAAGATCACATTCACAGGCAGGCAGGTGGAACTGGCTCCGGCGCAACTCAAGAAACTTGAAGCGCGGTTTGCCAAGGTCGGCAAACTCCTGGACGGACGGGAGCAGACGGAAGCGCACGTGATCTTATCTCTGGAGCGGCATCTGCATCAAGCGGAGATTACGGTAAACTACCATAATCATTCGCTGGTGGGAGAGGGTTCCAACGCGGACCTCTTCACGGCCATCCATGCGGCCGTCGAGAAACTGGAAAAGCAGGCGATCAAAGTTCGCGCGAAGTGGCGGGACACCCAGCGTACGCCGCGAAGGGAGACGGCAGCCACGCAAGCTCCCGAGCCGGCAGCGGCGCCGGAGCCCGAAATCGAGCGCCGGGTTTTTCGCGTCAACCATCATCAACGGCGCAAGCCTATGACGCTGGAGGAAGCTCTCCTCGAAATGGAAAAGGGCGGCGACTATCTGGTCTACCGTGATGCGGAAAGCGACCGCGTAGCGGTCCTGATGCGCCGGCGCGACGGGAATTTCGATCTGGTCGAGGCCTGACACGGGCGGAATGGCTACCAAGACCGCTCCGCCCAAAAGCCGCCATGCCGCAGACCGGTCTTCGGAGTTGGTGATTATCACGGGCCTTAGCGGATCGGGCAAGGGTTCCGTACTGAAAGCTCTGGAAGACCTGGGTTACTACTCGGTCGACAATCTGCCGGTCGATTTAATTCCCAAATTTGCTGAGTTGACCGAGGACTCCGCCACGATTCGCGCCGCCGCCCTGGTGGTGGACGTGCGCGAGGGCGAAGGTTTGAAGCGCCTGCCCGAAGTCTACGCGCGGATTCGCACGCGCGTGAATGCCAGATTGGTCTTTCTGGACGCGGACGACAACGCCATTCTACGCCGCTTCAGCGAGACGCGCCGGCCGCACCCGCTCGGCACGGACCGCTCCATCGCCAAGAGCATCAAGTCCGAGCGGCGGCAACTGGCGGCCATCCGCGCCATGGCGGACTTGATTATCAACACCTCCAAGTTCACCGTGCACGAGTTGCGCGAATTCATTCGGGAGCGCTTCCGGGGTGAGCGCGAGGAGTCGAAGATCATGATATACGTGACCAGCTTCGGCTACCGCCACGGGGTGCCTCCGGATAGCGACCTGGTCTTCGACGTGCGCTTTCTGCCGAACCCGAACTACATTCCGCGGTTCAAGCACCTGACCGGCAGGCATCCCAGCGTGGCTCGCTACATACGCTCCTTCCCGCAGACGGTGGAATTCATCGACCGCATTTCGGATCTGTTGATTTACCTGATGCCGCACTACATCCGCGAGGGCAAGAGCTACCTGACCATTGCCTTCGGATGCACCGGCGGGCACCATCGCTCGGTGATGATCGCGGATGCGATACGCAAACGACTGACACAGGCGGGATTCCAGGCGAAAGCGAGTCATCGCGATTTGACCGAGGCCGTTTAACGAGCCAACGTTCCAGCTCATTCTTCTCGTCCCGGCGGCACGAGCATGGTGGCGAAGGGTGACGAATGCACGCGCATGAGTGCCAACACATCGTCGCTTTCGTTGGAACTCCAAGCTTTGGCGGTGTCCGATGCTTTTGTGCGGATCTCTTTTATCTGCGCGTCCGTTAGAATACCCGCGGTCTTCAACGCGCTCTCGATAGCGTTGATTTCAAGACGCTGGGAAAGGAGAAGCCTTAGCAGTTGTCTCCATTCCCCGGTCGTCACGTTATCCATCCTCTCTCGCTCCTTGTTGGTCTGATTTTTGTACTGATATTACGCAGCATTACGCAACCCGCGGAAATAATCGACGGTCAGTTGTAAGCCATCTTCGAGCGACACGCGCGGCTCCCAGTCGAGCAGGCGGCGCGCTTTGGAGATGTCCGGCCGGCGCTGCCTGGGATCGTCTTCGGGCAGAGGGAGGCTGACTATCGGGGACGAACTGCCGGTGATGCGGCGAATGCGCTCGGCAAACTCGCGGATGGTCATTTCATTGGGATTGCCGAGATTCACCGGATAGCGCTCGCTCGATCGCATGAGTCGGTACAGCCCATCCACCAGATCGGTGACGTAGCAAAAACTGCGCGTCTGCATGCCGTCGCCGAAGATGGTGAGGGGCTCGCCGCGCAGGGCCTGGTCCACGAAGGCGGGCACCACGCGGCCATCGTCCAGTTTCATCCGCGGGCCGTAAGTGTTAAAGATGCGCGCGATGTTCGTGGGCAGGCCGTAGGTGCGATGGTACGCCATAGTGAGCGCCTCGGCGAAACGCTTACTTTCGTCGTAGCAGGAGCGCGGGCCGACCGGGTTCACGTTGCCCCAATAGGTTTCGATCTGCGGATGCACCAGCGGATCGCCGTAACACTCGGACGTGGAAGTGAGCAGGAGACAAGCGCCCTTGGCGCGCGCCATCTCCAGCATGTTGCGCGTGCCGGCGGAACCAACGTCCAGTGTGGCGATAGGATGCCGCAAGTAATCCTTGGGGCTGGCGGGCGAGGCCATGTTCAGGACCGCGTCCAGCGGATCTTCGATCGAGAGCGGCAGTGTAATATCGTGACGAATGAGCCGGAACCGCGGGTGATCGGCAAGATGAGCCAGATTCCGTTCGGCGCCGGTGAGGAAATTATCGACGGCAACGATCGAGTGATCCTCCGCCAGCAGGCGATCGCACATGTGCGAGCCGATGAATCCGGCCGCTCCAGTAACCAGAATGCGCAAAACAGTGACTCCGTGGGGTCAGATTGCGCGGCCTCCCCGGACCGCGTGCTACATTCAAAGGTTACCGCATGGCCCACCCCTCCTGGTTGGAAATTGCGCTCCTTGTGGTCCTGCTCTGCACGTCGGCATCGCTTTTTTGGATGCGTTTCCGTAAGCCGGTGGATGCCATCCGCCGCTCCCGGGACAACCCCGATTTCCATCTGCACCCTCTGGGGCCGCGCGTGTGGCAGTTCGTCTGGGAGGTGATGCTACAGGGGAAAGTGATCCGGGAGCGCCCCTTGCCCGGCATAGCGCACGCGTTCGTGTTCTGGGGATTCTGCGCGTTTGCGCTGATCACCCTGAACCACCTGGCCGCGGGTTTCAGCGCGCCGTTCCTCAACCGCGAAAGCGGCTTCGGCAGGGCTTACTTTGCGTTCGTGGCGGTGTTCGCTGTGCTGGTGGCGGTTTCAATTGCCGGACTGGCGATCCGCCGTTTCGTCGCACGACCGATCTGGCTGGGCAAAGTTGCGCCGGAATCGGGGATTATCGCGCTATTCATTTTCATTCTGATGGTCACCTACCTGGCGGGGCTGGCGCTCGAGGAAGGCACGGCCGCGGGGCGCGCCAACTGGTGGCTGCATACAATAACGCTGCTGGCATTCATGCCGCTGATCCCCCACACCAAGCACCTGCACCTGGTCATCAGCCCCGCCACCGTGTTTCTGCGACGCGATGGATTCAGCAAGATTCCGCCGCTGGTGGGCGATGAGGATTTCGGCCTGGATACCGGCAAGGATGTCACTAAGCTGGACGCGCTGCAAGCCTATTCGTGCGTGGAGTGCGGGCGATGCACGGAGCACTGCCCGGCGTACAACACGGGAAAGACGCTCAACCCGAAAGAGATCATCCTGGGGCTGCGGCATTATCTGAACGAAGAAGGGCCGGGCAACGAAGAGCCGCTACTGGGCAAACACATCTCGATGGAAGCGGCGTTCCAGTGTACTACCTGCGGAGCCTGCGAGTTCCAGTGCCCGGTGGGTATACAGCATCTGCCGGTGATCATCGGGCTGCGGCGCGGCGCCGTCAACACGGGTAAGTGGGAAGACGATTACGGCACCAAGATGTTTCTGGCGCTGGAGCGCAACGGCAACTCGCTGGGCTTCGCCTCAAGCGAGCGGCAGAAGTTCATCGAGAAGAACGAGCTTCCCATTTACGACGGAACGCAGGAGTATTGCCTGTGGCTGGGCTGCATGGGGTCGTACGATCCGCAGGGGCGCGATATCGTGATGTCGTTGGCGCGGGTGCTCGGCCACCTGGGCGTGACGTTCGGCGTGCTGCGCAAAGAGAAATGCACGGGCGATCCGGTGCGGCGGCTGGGCAACGATCTTCTGTTTTCGCAGATGGCCGAGGCCAACATCGAACAGATGAAGGCGGCCAAAGTCACCCGGCTGCTTTCCATCTGTCCGCATTGCGTGCGGACGGTCGGCGAGGATTGGAAAGAGTTCGGCGCGGAGTTTCAGATTGAGCATCACAGCGAACTGTTGGCGCGGTTGCGGGACAAGCTGCCGCGGCGGACGGACGGGCGGGAGAAGGTGGTGTTCCACGATCCGTGTTACCTGGGACGTTATCGCGGCGTTTACGAAGAACCGCGGGAAGTGATTGCGCGGTGGGGCGAGGTGACCGATCCGGCGCGCGCGCGGCAGCGGTCGTTTTGCTGTGGCGCGGGCGGCGGCCAGATGTTCCTGGGCGAGGAGAAGGGCAAGCGCGTGAACGTGGAGCGCGCCGGAGAACTGGCGGCCACCGGCGCAACGGTGGTAGGGACGGCGTGTCCATTCTGCCAGACCATGTTTCGCGACGCGTTCGGGACGGCGACCGGGACGCCGCCGAAGCTGTTGGACATCGCGCAGATTGCGGCCGCATCGCTCGAGTCCGCGGACGGACGCGGGATGGTATAATTTCGATTGGCGCGCCGCGCAGTGCAGCATGCGGGACGTGTCCAGGCCGCCGGCAGACCGCAAACGGGCGCGTAGCTCAATTGGCAGAGCAAGTGACTCTTAATCACTAGGTTGTAGGTTCGATTCCTACCGCGCTCACCACGTAATCCCTTTTAAATATCTTCTTTTACAACTCTTCGAACGACAGTCGGCGGGCGGACGGTGATTCGCGAAGCTAAATTGCAAACGGTCACTGACGACGGGGGCAAGTCTCCCGCCCCGAGGCGGCGAGCCATCCTCGCGACGATTTGTCAGTACGGCTCGTCTTACAGGTTGATAGCAACAGTGCTACATAATGGGTTCCGCAACGACCATGATCCGATTCGCTGCGCCGAGTAAACCCCATCTTCGACGAAACCCGAGTTCATGTTGATCAGCGCGCTTCTGACTTTCGCTCTTTTGAAAACCGTCTGCTTCCGGTACCGATGAGACGCGGACCAGCCTTCACGCCAATCAGGCTGGCAACTTTCTGACGCATATCCCATCCGCTGTCAAAGACCTCCAAATTGTCAACAACCATGTTTACTAATACTCTAAAAGCAAAAGGATTCTGCTTTCTAAGACGGTCAACAAGACCCTTAACCCGCTCATATGGAAAGCCATCCTCGTGGTCCAGACGGAGCGCCATATTTATAAGATCGGTCGCGTCCGTATTCCCGAGGCGGTTCAGAGTATCGCGATAAGCCCTTCGTTGAATATCTGGCGAACCTATACTTAGCGACAGCGTACGAATCAACGAAAAGCCTACAACGTGACTTAACTCAAACACAAACCGCGCAATCATCTTATCAAGCTTCAACCGCTCTCTCTGTTCCTTTGAGTAATCTTGCCCAGAAGCGGACACCTTCTCCTTTTCAACTATTTCCTGCGCTTTCTTAAGCAACTCTCCTAGCGATAGTAACCCCGCGCGCAGCACACGCAGACCTAACGAGCAGGTAACCTCCAAGATCTCTCGCTTCCTATCACCCAGCAGCGACCCACTAAAATTCCGTAGAATCTGCCCCAAAATATCTACATAAGCCAGTCCGTATCGGAACTTTTCTCCCAACTCCAAATCATCAGAGTACTTACCGCCCTTTAACCCTTGCGGTCGCCGCTCACTCTTAAGCGCCGCCGAATCCAGGGCTTTCCTCCGCGCAAGTCGCTTCTCTTCATAATCGATGGTCTCAGAAAGCCGATTTGACGTCTCCTCAGGTGCGTCAGCATTGTAGAATGCAACCTCGGTTGAAAAATCTGCAAGCGGCATGCTCCTCATAATCGCCTTAGCAATATTCAGCAACTCGTCCGTCAATGCATCATCATGAGTCAAATACATAACAAACATCAAAAACATGCTATTGGATTCTGCTGGCACGCTCCCAGCCAGAGTATTCAAATACTCCCGAAGGCCTTTACCCTGCGGACCATGCAGATTGTACTTAAAATATCGAGCCAAGAAATAATAGTAAAAGTGCACATACGGAAACGAATATCCTCCCGAATCGTTGACAAGAACACGGGCTCCCGCAAGATCGTGTAGCAATGCTTCTTTATCGAGGACTAGGTCAAAGTCTTCTGCATATTTGTCAATAAACTCATCAAGCGCGCCCTCACTGAGAAATTGCTCATTCTGACGAAACATATGATAGGCAAGCAATTCAAGGAATGTGTACTTCTTGTCCAGTTGGGGATTACCCGACGATGAAGCCGTCAAAGTTGTCGTTATCAGGACCTCATATAAATACCCAAAGGATCCATTTTCAGGCAGAACCTCGACGTTTCGCTGTGACGCAGCCTGCAACATCACGATAACAACAAATGGAAGTGAGGGTAGTGTATTTTTGCCTATTATAGTCTTAACAAGGCGCTCCGCGTCCTCCAGCTTCCGTAGATACTCGGGGGTACCGGGTACCATGGTCATAGTAAGCCAGCGGTCGATAAGCACGCCCCGACTAACATAGCTCATTTCCTTCAAGGACACATCAACAAAGCTACTGATGGCATCCGCACTATTCAGCGAGGCGAGTAACTGTTCGACAAAAGTCTGACTGTTGACAAAAAGAACAATATGGCTGAATGAATCGGCCAATGCGCGTAAGAATACGTCTCGCTGAGAGCCGGCTAAGGGGCTATGGTCCCAATCGTCAATTATTACCGCTCTTTGAGCGGGAAGGAGCTGGTGGTACCGTTCATCAGCCCCTTCTCCATAAGCGCTTATTGCCTCGTGCGAGATGAACCTAATTATATGGTCGTGCTCTACATCTTTGATATCAGCGCCCTTTAGTAATAATGGAAATAATCGGCCACTTTGTACCCACTGGCGAGTAATAGTCTTAGCTAGCGATGTCTTGCCGATTCTAGCCATACCGTGAATTATCGCTCGAGGTGTGTCGGTAAGAAAGGCCATAAGGTTATCACCGCTGATCTCTCTTACGACAGTGGGGTTGGTCAATGTTCTGACGGTTACGTCCGGACAAACAAAGAGTGTTTGAAGAGATATCGGCTCATGTTTGTCGTTCAGCAGGCCAAGACCAGAATCAGACAGGTATCTAAGAAAGGCAGCGGCCGGAGCTAATCGGTCGGTAAGATGGGTTGATCTGATATATGGCCACCAGCCACTATCTTTGTCTTTGTGAAACAAAGCCTTCTTCGATATAAAATTGATAACCCGCCGCTGCTGACCACTCAGATCGAGTAAAATAACGCGAAAGCCGCTGTTCCCTACATGGAGGGGGTCTTGCAGCACATCACCCTCAGAGTAAAAGATGTGTTCTTCCGCAACCGTATTCTTGTCAAAAGCATGATCTACGTGTAGGTGCCCCGTTAAAACGATGTCAGAAGTGGTCTCCAAGTGCGCTCGGAAGGTTTGAGCGATTTCATGGTGGAGGTAAGACACGGGGTGGTGAAGAAGCGAAACTGAAAGGGCGCAATCTTCTCTTGCAGCTATTCCCGTTCTGATTAGTTCCATGGGAACGGACAAATCGCCTTTCGCCTCCGTTCTTCTAGACAGCAGAGCCGTGTTATAGAGATTGAACTGGACTATGCCGCTTGGGAGATCGAGCACTACGGTTTGTCGCAGCTGCGCAGTCTGCGTTGGAAATTGTAAGTCGCAAAGCGAAGTGGCGAAGCTCTTATAGGCGGCTTGCTTTTCGAGTAGCGCATCGATGGTTGCTGCATCCGGCTCGGCGGTCTGTAGTGTTGGTTGAATCGCCTTAATCAAAGCGTCCCGCACAGTTCTCTCTTTTTCCGGCAGGTAGCAATCGTGATTGCCCGGCACTGATAGAAATCGAATTGAGGCGTTTGGATGATGCTCAGAAATCGCGCGTTTCAGGCCGCTGAAGAAACGTTCGGCCACTCCGTATTCACCTTCTTGGCCTGAGTTGGCGATGTCACCAACGAGGAGGACGACAATATCAGTGACGCATGTCTCGGCTCCTGAAACGGCGCCAGCAAGGGCGCTCAGTCTTGGAACAATTGAGTTGGCGCTCTCCACAAAATGGATGTCGCTGAGATGAACAAGGCAGATGGCCATACACAGCATAGATTTTAGCAGGCTCGTCGACCGAGTGGTATTCGCGGAACTTTGGTCCGTCGATTCGAGTCCGCGGACGGACAGGGGATGGTATAATTTCGATTGACGCGCCGCGCAGTGCAGCATGCGGGACGTGTCCAGGCCGCCGGCAGACCGCAAACAGGCGCGTAGCTCAATTGGCAGAGCAAGTGACTCTTAATCACTAGGTTGTAGGTTCGATTCCTACCGCGCTCACCAGCAGAATCAATGGCGTGGCGATCAGTTACTTTGGATCGCGCAGTAGAGCTCTGGGATTGACGCCGTCGCCGTAAATTCGCAAGATCGTCTTTAATACCTTCCCGCTCACGCACTGCGGGTCTTAACTATAAGCAAGGATGGAGCCGTTAACGCCGCGGACGGCAGCATCACAAGCCGGGTGAGGCAGAATCGGTAGAACAGAAAGGCCAGGCCCATCACCGGCAGGATCAACAACGGCGGTTTCCATCCGAACTCCTGGCCGGAGGCCGCCATCAATCCGGCCACCACGCCTCCCAGCAGATAGTACGGGAAAACAAACAGGTAACACTGTTGCCAAACGGCGCGTAAGGGTTCGCGTTTTACCAGAGAAAGCACGCCCGAAACCAAAAGCGAGTTGGCCGTGAAATGGAGACACGTGGCCACAGCCAATACGATAGAAACGGAGTTCGCGTGGAGCTGCGTGCGCACCAACTGGGAGCACTCGTACGCCAGGAACAGGCTGATAGCCACAGCCGACACGTTGAACAGCACCTGAATGGGCGCCGGTCGGGATTTCACCCGCCAGAGACATTGCAGTACGACGCCGGAGCCTGCCATCAGCATAGTTTCCGGAAGCGTGAGTTGCGCAATGCCCAGTAGTACGAACACGAAGCCGATGGACATCGTTCCCGTGAGTCCCGGCAGCCGCAGCTTTAGAGTAGCGGCAAGCAGGGATAACAGGATGTACGTACCAAACCGAAAGAGATCGTGAGGCCACGGATTCATGAAGGCATAGGCCATCGCTACTATTCCCGCCGCGCTCACCAGAGAGACATAGACTTTGGCGTTGTCAGGCATGTTCACCTCGGTTTGTGCGAAGTACAGCGTGCGCCTATTGGTCGCCGTCGTCCGCCGCGAACGCACGGAGCGAAGACGCAGGCAATACCCCAGTCCCCCAAACGACGTTGGAGGCGTTCACCCACGCCGCCCCGGTCCCCGCCCACAGAACCGACAATCCATTCAGCGACTGTCCCGTAAACACCGTAGTGCCCCAAACCACGTTGGTGCCCCAAACCACATTGGTGCCCCATACGACATTGGTGCCCCACACCACGTTGGTGCCCCAAACCACGTTCTCCGCGAACATCAGGGTGACCTGACCGTTCGAATTCATGACAGCGAGAGGCGAGATAGCCGGGACGGTGACCGAATCGGAACTGGCAAGAGCGGCGTTGATATTCACTTGACCGGCGCCGACCGTGAATAGATCCGAGATGTTACTGTAATTGAGGTTGTGGACTCTGTCCAACGCGTTGGTGTAGAGCAAGAAGCTCTTGGTGGCGGTTTTCATCAGCCGGGCTTTAACTTGATCCGGCGTCAGCGAGGGGTACTTCTGAATGAGCAGGGCGGCGGCGCCGCTCACCACCGGCGTGGCCATGCTGGTTCCGCTCAAGGTGAAATATTCCGCGGACGTTCCCGTAGGGCTGCCCGATTCGTAGTAGGAGTTTTCGACAAGAGTGGACGAATATGCCGTTGCGAGGGTATTGTTCGGGGCCATCAAGGAAACGATGTTATTGCCGGGAGCCACCAGATCGGGCTTGGCGATGTGATCGATGGCCGTCGGACCATCCGAGCTATAGCTGGCGATCGTGTCACCCGACACGTTCGTCGAGCCATGTGTGCTGGTGGCGCCCACGGTGATTACATAAGGGTCGTTGCCCGGCGAAGCGATGGTTCCGTAGAGGGGCAGACTGCCCTGGACGTTCCGCCCGGCGTTGCCCGCCGCCACCACTACCACGATGCCAGCGTTCCAGGCGGCTTCCGCGGCTTGGCAAATCGGATCGACCGTATAGCTTTCGAAGACCGTGCGGCCGAGCGATAGATTCAAGACTCGGATATTGTAGGTGCTCTGCAGAGTAATGGCCTCATCGATGGCTGCCACCACATTGCTATCCGTGCCCGACCCGCTGTGATCCAACACTTGCAGGTTGATGAGGTTGACGTTGGGCGCTATGCCGGTAAAAGTACGCGTGAAGCCCGGACCGGTGGAATCGTTGCCACTCGACCCGATGATGCCGGCTACGTGCGTACCATGGCCGAAAAGATCGGTGCCGGTCAGCCCGGTCACGAAGCTTTGGCTGTAGACGATGCGGCTCTGGCCATTGGAGGACGTGAGGTCGCCATGCGCGAAGATGCCGCTATCGATCACGGCCACGCCGACCCCGGTGCCGTTCCACCCGGATTGCCAGGCGATATTGGCGCCAACGGTCTGAGTGGTCACGTCCAGATGGCCGGACACAGCGCGATTGGGCGAGATATAAGTGACCTGTGGATTGCGCGCCAGCGCCCGGATTTGGGTCGCCGACAGAAGCAAGTGGACAGCCTTGATGTGCCGGAAGCGCCGTATGACCTGGTTCGCGGCAAACTGTTGGAGATCGGCAGCGGTAGGTACGTGGTTGAATTGCACGATGACTTCGATGTTTCCGTTGCCCCCCAGTTGGAGGTCACTGGAGAGACCCGATTGGGCCATCGCCAGACCGTACGTCACAAAGATAGCGAGGGCTGCCAGGCGCACACTCCGGTGAAAAATAGAGATGCCCGCGGGCCTGCGTACATCGCCCCCAACGGCATGGTCGGGGGAAGGCCGGTCCAGGCAACCCGTACCATCGCAACTCATTGAATTTGACACTTGCCCTCGTTTGATGGCTCTGTATGAATCTGGTCCGAACTTCATTCGTATCTCCTCATTTGGCATCACTGCCTGCACCTTTCAAAAGCAACCCTGGGGCCATTCCGTCAGGTTTCTCCTAAACCTACCCGAATCAGATCATTGGGCCGCAACGGGCATTTCTCGCAATGGGACAAGTTGTCTCGGCAATTATCCGGGGAGCGGTGAAATGCAAGATATGACTGAGAAAACAGATTGCCCAGTCGTTGGGACATTTTGTCCCAACCGCCTGGCGGCGCTCGATAACAATAATGTGCCTTCGCAGTCGCTCTCTCCCGCGGCCGTCTACAAATGCGGCGACCAGCGCGGTCAGTCTGGTGACGGCCAGCAATGTCGTCTGGGGCACCAGCGTATTACTGGCGAACAAGGCGGGGTGGGGCACTAATGTCGTCTGGGGAACCGGCGTAACACCAACCCAAGCCGCCAGTATCGCTCTGAACGGCGAAACCGAGCCCAGCTTCCTTAAGGAATCAGGAGAACAGCCATGATTATCTACGCCGTCTTCGTCGCCCACATCCCCGTGAATCTGCGAACCGAATGACGCGGCTAGTCTAGGGATCGCCTACGTGCCGGCGCTCGGCGTACCAGCCAACGTCGGGCGGAAGGTCGTCGACGAGGGTTCGGCCTGGTCGCGTCGTTCGCCGTGAACGTTCGCCAGGCTGGAGCTCGGACGGATGACGCACTCTTCGTACCGGACGCGAAACGCTCATCCAGGCTCGGACAGTGCCGTTCGAGCAGTGGGCGACATCGAGTGGCCGCCAACGGGTCAAGGCTCCACCCCCGATCCGGTTCGCGAGGCTGGAGCGCAAACTGATAGGCCCGCGCGCGCTGCGCGTCCGTCGATCGGCGGCACGTCGTGGTGGCGACGAAAGCTGGCGCGGACCGCGTACGGCACCAAGGAACACTGTGATACTCTTTCTTGTGATCCAACAAGGTCTGCGCCTAATGACCGGAGCCGATCCGAACCAACAGGTTTATCAAGGCGGAAACGTGTGGCCCAGTGCCGACCGTCTTCAAGTACCTGCCCTAACGTTAAGCCTAACGCTTTGGCGGTTTGTATCCGGCTGTCGCTGCCTTCTTCATCGTCTCGACTCCCTCGTCTGTGCTCAGTAAGGGAGTGGTCTTGATTGCTCTTACGCCGCCTCCCGCCGATGCCGCCAGCGAAAATGCGGCGGCGCTGACGTTGTCCGGCATGTCCTAGACAGCCACCAAGTCGTAATCGCCAAAGCAGAACCACCCCGTCTCGATTTTGCCGCCCAGCTTCTCCACGGCAGGGCGGACGGCCTCCAGGCGGTTGTGCGGACTCTTGATCAGCGAGGCCCATGCCTCGGGAGTATAAGCAACTTGCAACAGGTACTGCGGCATTCAGAGACTTGATAGTCCAGGGACCGCTGGCACACAACCAAGAGTAGGAAACACCCCCGGCATCGACTCCTCGCTTTCGGATAACACCTTGTCGCACCGGCTTGCTCACCGCCACCTTCCGTTGCGCCGCGAAATGCTCATCGCGTCCACCCGGGCAGCGTCCCCGCCGAGCACCCGAGTAAGTCGGCGCATCATATGAGAGTTTGCGATCGGCCGAAGTACCAATGTTATGCGATGCCTAATGTCCATGGTGAAATCATTGGAATAGTAACAGGCCGGGAAGTCGTCCTGCTCCCTGGCGTGGCGCACGAGCCGCAATGCGGGGAACTTAGGCCCTGAAGAACGGCATTGTCGGATAGAAACTGGATACAATACCCGCATGAGCAGGTTCGCCCAGCTTTTCCGGGATTTTCGGTATGCGTCCCGTTCATTGCGAAAAAGCCCAGGACTTGCAGCGGCGGCGATCGCGACCCTGGCGTTGGGCATCGGCGCCAACACCGCCATCTTCAGCGTGCTCGAAGGCGTCGTCCTGGCACCGCTGCCCTATCCGCAGCCCGACCGGCTCGTTGTCGTAGCGCTCTACAATCGAACGCTTGGGTACTCAACGTATCTTTCGTATCCCGATTTCCTCGATTGGCAGCTGAATTCCCGCTCTTTCAAACAAATCGCTGCGTTTGCTAATGAGGGATTCGATCTGACGGCTCCCGGCGAGCCTGAGCACGTCGACGGCAAGGAAGTCTCGGCGAATTTTTTCAGCACGCTGAACGTTCGGCTTTCGCTCGGGCGTGTTTTTTCACCGGATGAGGATCGAATGGGGGGGTCGCCCGCGGTCGTCATCAGCGATCGTCTATGGCACGACCGGCTTGGGGGCAGCCCCGCGGCCTTGGGCAAGAACCTCACTTTGAATGGAATCGACCACACGATCGTGGGTGTGCTGTGTCCGGAGTTTCGTTTCGGAGACCAGCGGGCGGATGTCTATACGCCCGTTGCGCGGCGGAATCCGCTGTACATCAACGATCGTACAGTCCACGACATTCTGTGCGTTGCCCGCCTGCGGCCAGAAGTGAGCCTCGGTCAGGCGCTCGCGGAGATGAACACAGTTCAGGAACATATTGATGAGCTCAACCCAAACACGGAACGCGGCCTGGGGGCCTCCGTTGTCTCGTTGAAGCAAGAACTGGTGGGCGACATCGGTGGAACGCTTGCGTTGTTGCTGGGAGCCGTCGGGTTAGTTCTGCTGATCGCGTGCGCGAACGTTGCAAACTTGTTGCTGGCGCGCTCAGTGGGACGCATGCGCGAGTTTGCTCTTCGACTAGCGCTGGGAGCCAGCCGCGCACAAATCGTGCGTCTACTGCTCGCCGAAAGTGTAGTGCTCTCGGCGAGCGGCGGACTTTTGGGGTTAGCGATCGCGAAATGGGGTGTTAGCGCCGTGCTGGCGGCGGCGCCGGGGAGTGTGCCGCGCATCGAGAACATCGGAGTGAATACCCCGGTCCTGTTGTTTGCGTTTGGTATTTCGATGATCGGAGGAATTGTTTTTGGACTATTTCCCGCGCTCAAAAGTTCGAAAATGGACGTGCAAACAGGGCTCAGGGAAGGTGGCCGGAGCGTGGCGGGTGGGCACCAACGCGTGCAACATGTCCTGGTGGTCTTGCAGATCTCGCTGGCCCTGGTGCTGCTAACCGGCGGCAGCTTGCTTTTTCGAACTATCCGCAATTTGTGGGCGGTCAATCCTGGGTTTAATCCGCAGCATGTCATCACTTTTCAGATCGGGCTTTCGCGGACCGTGACCAATACGCCATCCAGGATGAGGATTGCCTACCAACAGTTGGTCGAGCGGACGCGCCAGATTCCAGGTGTCGAGGCGGCGGATATTACCGCGCTGGTGCCGTTGAGCCGGGAGCACAATGAAGGTCCCTTTTGGGTAGGTCCACATCAACCGGCATCCATGGCGGAGATTCCGCGGGCCATTTACTATCCCACTGGTCCGGATTACGTCAGGACAATGGAAATAGCGCTACTTAGCGGACGGTTGCTGAGCCGGGCCGACAACCCCAATTCCGAGGTCGTCGTTTTAATTGACAGTCTTCTCGCGCACAGGTTTTTTCCCGAGCAGAATGCTGTGGGCCGGACCATCACAATTCCTCATTGGGGCGCAACTCAAAACGTGCCGGCCCGGATTGTCGGTATCGTGGGCCATGTCGAGCACTATGGGCTCGACGGCTCGATGGGCGAGAAACCACAGATCTACTTCTCCTTTTACCAGCTGCCGGATGAGACGTGGCCAGTGTTTCGCAGCGAGATCACGCTGGCCGTGCGCACCCACCTGGACGCTGCCAGCTTTAGGCCAGCTCTCAGAAATGCGGTTCAACAAGCAGGCGGTGATCAACCTGTTTATAACGTCCGCACGATGCAGGAACTTGTTTCGGGATCGATGGGACGGCAACGCTTCCCGATGCTCCTTCTGGTATCGTTTGCGATCCTGGCTCTGCTGCTCGCGTTCGTTGGAATCTATGGCGTGATTTCATACTCGACGATCCGGCGCGTGAACGAGATTGGCATACGGATGGCGCTTGGCGCTGTGAAATGGGACGTTGTGCGAATGGTCGTTGGTCAAGGCCTTCGGCTCGCTTTGACCGGCGTCGCGTTCGGGATCGTGGGCGCTTTGCTTCTGACCAGGGCGTTTTCGCAATTTTCGCACCTCTTGTATGGAGTCCGGGCAAGCGACCCGGCCATCCTCATCGCCGTCTCGGTAATGTTGATCGGTGCCGCGGGTCTCGCCTGCTATATCCCAGCCCGGCGGGCGGCGAGTTTGGAACCGGCTGCTGCGCTCCGTCAGGAGTGAGCACCTGCTGGTAGTCGCGGGACCAGCGGGCATTACGCCAGACCGAACTGAAGACGGCCCGTGCCTGGGTGTGGAAAAGAGATAGCCATAAGCCTGTAGATCGAAGTCGACGGCATGCTCAAACGCCGCTCGCCGACATCATCACCTATCTCAAGCATCGCATCACCAACGCGGCAAGTGAGTCGATCAACGCCAAGATCCAATGGGTGAAGTACACCTTTTTTCTATGGTTTGACCTTAAGGGCCTAAGTCCGATACTGTTCACTTAGCAGGTGGGACGGGCCTCCTGGACAATGTTTACCAGCGGGCAAGTCAATAAATACAGCACATTGAGACAAGGGACTGGACAAACCCTCCCGTTTGTGTCATCTCAAATGGATGCAAGCGCCCCAGCGCGATGACTGCTCAAAGCCAGAGAGGGAACTCGAACGGCGATCACAGTCGGCCAAGGACGCGCCCACGGAGGGCAAGGCAACCAAGAAAGGCCACCCACGCCAAGAACGCGCCCCAGGGCAAACGGGCCGCCAAGACGCAGGTCGCCAGTGCACCGCGCGAGGGTAGTAAGACAGCCCAGGTGGTGGCCATGCTCCAGCGCAAGAACGGAGCCACTTTGGCCGAGATCATGACCAAAATGGGCTGGCAAAGGCACACCGTCCGCGGCTTCATGGCCGGCGCGATGAAGAAGGCTGGATTCACCGTCGAGTCTTTCAAACCGGAGGGCGGGGAGCGCACTTACCGAATCAATAAGTAATCTCGAACTCGTCTCCCCTTCCTGGCCCGCCCGGCACTTACCCTGGCGGCCTTTATGGCTTTCCAGCCTCATTATTGCCTTGAATTGCCTTGCATTTACGACGCCCGGGAGTGATTAATGGTGATATATGCAAAACCACCCACCAAAACAACCAGCTTAACGACACCACGGACTTGGGCCTCGCCATGCCGATCATTGAATCGGAGGAAGGACACTACGAACCCATCAGCGTGGTTTCCTCGATCCGGGAAGCGCGCGAGATCGCCAACACGGACAGGATCTCGCGCGCCGAAAACCTGGAACGCGGCGGTGAGCCCTTCTGCCCAGATCGGTACGTCATGTGGGCGCGGGGAGCAAATGTCTATCGCGATGCGCCAGGTCGCATTCCACGGAGTCGTCCACTCCAGCCCATGCCCAGCGGCCCGACCACGTGATCTACTACTTCTTCGGTGGGTTTATCATGATGTGGGCACCCGCAGTTCCCGAGTACATCAGCCATGGTGCGTTGTCGCTCGGCTTGGTCGACAATCCCGTAGATTCTGGCGTGGCAAAAGGCACATAGATGACCCATCGCAAGTAGGCGTCTGTCACTTTGCCACTACTGACTTCGAAGCCGGTACCAGTGAGTACGTAAAGCGTTCGAGGCTCGCGCGGCAGCGAGAGTTTCCCTTCCGCAACCTCCTTCCAGCGTATGTCGTTGCGCTTCTGCCCTGTGACTTTCTGAGCCGCGAGTTCACGGCCTCGAGCCATGTACGGCTCGAGGTCCCGGTGGTAACAGGCGACGCTGAACGAAGTCTTGCTCGGGTCGTTCGCGAGGCAGATGAGTTCATTCTTGCCCTCGCGAAGCGTGACCAGTTCGCCCTGCGGGCTATAACCGAGGACGGCTGCGCCTTCACGGAGTTCCACCGGCGCGGCGAGGACCGCGGCAGCAATCTGGACCTCTGGGGTCGGCACATTGGCAGCAGCCGCCGTCGATGCCAGGAGAACGGCCGAAACCATGATCGTCGTTTTCATATCAAATCCTTGCCCTCTAAAAGCTCTCATTCCCTGCTGGCACGGAGTAACACGCCGGAGCAATGCCCACATTGTCCTTAACTTATCACTTCGTACCGAACTTTCGCTCGAATCGATCTGCGCGAGGGCATGTGTCCGGCATCGCACACGCTCTTAGTTGTCGAGCACGAAGACCATGGTCTCCAGTGTAGATGAAGTGTCGGGCGCCGCGCACCGCGATACAAATCCCCATATCCCGCGTCCAACAATCGCGCTATAGTGGTCTTGACATCGGCGGAATTCCCATAACCACCACGGAGATCCCCATGAACTGCATCGCGCCCCTCGCCATCCTCGTCGTTTTCGCAACCGCAGTCAGCGCCCAGACAGCCCAGGCCCCGCACGTGCAGGACGGCGGCGCGACTGCCCACACGCGCGACGGCGGCGTATCCGAGGTTCTGCAAAGCATCTACATCCCGCCGCTGCTCAGTGCGCCGTTCTCTGCGATTGTCCACACCGAGTGGACGCGTCCCATGCCCGGTGGCGGCAACTTTACCTTCGTCAACCAGCGCCAGGTGGCCCGCGACAGTCGCGGACGTATCTACGAAGAGCGCTGGCTGCTCGCTCCCAAAGGCAGCGAAGACCAGTCGCGCATGAACGTCATCCAGATCGCCGACCCCAACGCGCACACACTCTATAACTGCTTTACTCTGCAAACGCCCCATCGCTGCGTCCTGGAGACGTTTGCCGAAGCCGCCGTAAAGTCCTACAAGCCGGCTGTATTCCAGAGCGGCCCATTGCCCAACAACGCCGGCGCACGCCTACATGAGGACCTCGGCACCCGCACCATCTCCGGAATCGAAACCGTCGGCACGCGCGACACCAGCAACCTGAATGCCGGCGTCATGGGCAGCGACCAGCCGTTCTCCACCTGGCGCGAGTTCTGGCAAGCCCCACAGATCGGCGTCAATCTCCACTCTGAAGTCGTTAACCCCTCAGTCGGCAAGCAGGTTTTCATGCTCAGCGATGTCAACCTCGCCGAACCCGACCCAAAGCTCTTCGAGTTGCCCGAAGGCTTCGATGTCGTCGATCGCCGCAAGCCGGTCGCGCAGCACCCGGAGTAAGCCAGGCCGAATCCGGTCCCAGAGCCAGTTTGCAGAGGCAGGTTGCACTGCAATTCACTCGGCGAACAACAGCATGGTGCAGAGACGACATCACCAGCCTGAGCCGGGCGTTCATGTACGCTGGTGCTCCTTCGGTCATTGCCAGCCTGTGGAGTGTGGATGATGCGGCGACGCGGCGCTTGATGGTTGCTTTCTACAACCACTTCAGGCACGGGATGAGCAAAGCCGACGCGCTCCGAGCGGCTCAAATGGACATCCGGCAACAGTATCGAGATCCTTACTATTGGGCGGCATTTGTCCTGACGGGCGACCCTGGTACACCGCGCGCGGACGGTTTGGTAGCCAGTGCTCGATGACAATCGTTTGCGGAGACCATCCGAGCCGAGCGCGTCAGCGAGCGGCTTCTGGATGCGTTAGGAGTCCAGGGCCGGAACGTCCAACGAACTCGCCCGTGTTGTGGCGCCCTTTGAACGGGTCCATCACGGTAATCGGCATGACCTCCACCCTACAAAACGCCGACATCGAATTTCGCAATGGAACCAGCAGAGCCGCATTAACGTGGTGTGCTCTTCGGCGCGAGCATCTTGGACCAACGACTATTCTTATTCCATTGTGACGGCACCGTGTCTTCCGTCGGACGCCGCACGTCGGCGCTTATAAAAGTGAGACAGGATTCCGCAGGGCTCTCGAGCCCGGCAGGAGGCAACTCCTGTAAAATGACGTTTCGTGGCTGAGCGTAGCCGAACCGGTAAATGCCGATGAATAGATCCGTATCGAAGAACAACAGCGGACCTACCGGGCTTACGAACTCCCCTCCGTATCCATCCAGAGAGACCAAACGGGGATATGTTGCATCACTGTAATCGAACCCGAAGATCGAACCATCCGCGCAGGCCGCTCCGACGTAGGCGACTCGAGAATCACCAAACCACCATCGCCTTCCGCCAGGAGTGCGAGATTGCCGTCGATGGCGAGGTCGTTCACTTCCGAATTGAAGGTAGTCTGCGACACGAGCGTCGGGTTCTTCGGACTGCCGGCGTCTATGACCAGGAAACCGCCGGCGCCATCCGCAACAAGCAACAGGTTTCCCATCACGCGAACAGTCAGTGCGATGTCCGGCAACGGCAGCCTTCCGATCACATTTGGCTTAGCCGGTTGCGTAACATCCACGACCGTAAGTGCCGAGTCTTGAGTACCAACGAAGACGGTCGCGCCGGCTAAAGCCATCGAAGTTACAGATAGCGTTTGAGACGCGGTTTTGGTCGAAGGAAAGCAGCGACGGCTTCAGCCTGGACTTCGCCGATGGGCGGATTCCCGACCTCGCGGGAGAATTGCCGGAGCACCCGCCGGGCAGAATCGAAGCTCATGCCCAGAGATGTTTTCACTGCGATTTCCTTCATCGTGAGACCCTCAGCAACGAGCCGTGCGGCACAAGCGTGTCGCAATGCATGCGGTCCGCGGTGTACCGCCTGGATGCTAACGTCGTCAGACAGGTCGAAGGCCTTAATGCCTTCCATGATTTTCTCGGTTTTGCGAGACTTGAGATCGAACTTCTGGACCGTGATGGCAGGTTGATCTCTGAACGCATCGGACACGTCGTTCGCCTCGGTCAGATAAAGAACCCCAGTTTTGCCCGCGAACAAACCGACATAGTCGCGTTCCGCGATGGGCAGGGCCAGAATGCGCTGATCGATGTTATCGAAGTCGATGCGGACCGTGACAGGCTCTTTGTCTTTCTCCTTGTCTTTGTCCTTGTCGTCTTTCTTGGTTGCGTCGGGCGGTTTTTCGTCATCGCTCTCCGGTGCGACGGGTGAAGGGTCCTCCTTGTGTAGTACCACGACATATGCGCTGCGCGTGACCTTACGATCGATGCTCGACATATCCAGCCATGATGTCGAGAGGTTGCGATTGGTGCTCGCGGTGAAGTAAAGATACTTGCCGTTCTTGTCCCATTGCGCGTAATCGGCATCGCTCAGGCCATCTGTAATCTGCGTGGTTTTCCCGCTATCGAGCGAATATACGAAGACGGCGCGCAGGTGATTTTTCAAAATCTTGTTATAGGCGATCCACTTGTCGTCCGGCGACCATTGTGGACTCAAGTCGCGGAAGGGAGTCTGATAGATGTCCGTGTCGATGAGAACAGGCTGTCTCTTTTCAAGATCGATGTACCAGACGTTGAGCCGGTTGTCGGTATAGGCGATCTTTTTGCTGTCCGGCGACCATGCCGGTTCATAGAAAAACGCGGGCGGGTCTTCGAGGGGAATCTTGGTTGCCGGCCCCAGTCCGTTTTGCGCACGCAGGTGTAACTGATATTCACCGGATTCATCGGAGAAGTATGCGATCAGCTTGCCATCGGGTGACCAGGACGGGTCCCGCTCGGCCACGCCGGGAGTGTTCGTCAAGTCGCGTACATCGCCTTTCTCGGCGGGCACCGTAAAGATCTCGCCGCGCGCCTCAAATAGCGCGCGGGCCCCAGTTGGTGAGATGCGCGCCGCCATGATCTTCGAACCCACTTTCTCCATGGACGGCCGGACATCGGTGATATCGGCCGCAATTTTCTGACGGCCGCGATGGCGAGTCGGACGGCAGCGGTCCCTAAGACACGAGCCGAATGGGCAGAAAAGCGGCGGCAGACGTTGGCCAATATGCAACGCGTGATGGGTGAGTTGCCCCCGCCGAGTGGCAGGCCACTCGATCTGGCACGGGTGGAGCGGACCGAGGAGCCTCGACTCACGCGAATCTATGTGACCTTCGCCGGCAATGACCACGATCGCGTGCCAGCGTACCTACTGGTTCCCAAGGCACTGCGGAAGAAGGCACCAGCAATGTTGTGTCTGCACCAGACCACGCGTATCGATAAAGGCGAACCCGCCGGCATAGGCGGAATCCCGGACCTTCATTACACCTTGGAATTGGCCCAGCGCGGCTATGTAACGATTGCACCCGATTATCCGAACTTTGGCGATTACCACTTCGATCCCTACGCGAGCGGTTATGCGAGCGCGACCATGAGGGGTATTCGCAATCACATGCGGGCGGTGGATGTGCTCGAATCGCTCTCCGAGGTGGACTCGAAACGCATTGGGTGCATCGGGCATTCTCTTGGTGGTCACAACACGCTGTTCGTTGCTGCGTTCGACGAGCGAATCCGGACGATGGTATCCAGCTGCGGGTTAAACTCGTTCAAGAAGTATTACGGGGGAACCCTTGCGGGCTGGAGCAGCCTGACGTACATGCCGCGCATCGCAGAACGCTACGGCAAGGATCCGGCAAAAATGCCATTCGATTTTTCCGACGTCCTGGCGGCGCTCGCGCCGCGGCCGCTGTTCATCAACGCGCCGCTGCACGATGAGAACTTTGAGGTTTCTGGTGTGAACGATTGCATTGCGGCGGCCCAGACGGTATGCGACGGTGTACAAAACCGCGGACCGTCTTGTGGCAGTACATCCGAATACTGGGCACTCGTTTCCGCCGGAAGAGCGCGAGCGGGCCTATCTGTTTCTAGACCGCTGGCTGAAGGGGCTGAGAAGCGACGCCTTCGCGCTTGGCTCATGCGCGTGGTCGATCAGGCGCAGGTGATTGCATCCGCCATCGGCCGTGACTGGAGCGACGCGCGCAGAATCTGAGAAACGACGGCAGCGCGCCCGCCGCGGCGCATGGCGCCCGAGAGTAAATTTGGGAGAAGGGCGGCCATCGCCATTTTCGAAGCGTGGGGCGCCGGAATCGCCTGCTATACTGCGGCCTGAGACATGTCCAAAGGCGGGAAACTGTACGTGGCGGTGCTGGCCACTGCAGGCGCTATTCTCACATATCAACTCTTCGTTCCGCCAGTTGTAGGCTTGGCCGATCAGGGCGACTTCGTCCGGACTATCCGGCGGTTTGGCTACGAGCCGCAGCACCACGGCAGCTTCGGGTACGTCTACGTCGAGCCTAAGTACATTCCCGATCCTCACTCCCGTTCGTCCGACTGGGAGCAGGCCAACAGCGAGTACTTATTTGTGGGCGCCGCACTGTTGTTGAACAAGGTGGTCTCCAAGGATGGCGCTCTCGATATCACTGTCGCTGGATTTGTGCACGCGCTGGCTTTTCTAGCGGCATTCGCGCGGCTGTTGTGGGTCGGGCGACACGACCAGGCGTACGTCCTTCTTTGGATCGGCGCGCTGGTGGCGTTGACAGACGCCGGCTACGCCGTGTATTGGAACTCGTTCTACGCCGAACCGGCTTCCTGCATCTTCTTCCTACTATTGCTGGCTGAAGGTGTGGAGAGCGCCAGAACCGGCGAGACCAGCCTGGCGGCTGCCCTGCGATGGTCGCTGTGGTCGGTCTTGTGGATACTGGCCAAGCCTCAGAACGCACCGATAGGACTGATTCTGGGCCTATTTACTTTCCGGCTGGCGATGCGGACGCCGTCGAATCCGGCCCGCGTGGTGGCGGCAGTTGGCGGCTGCGCCATGTTCGCGGGCGCTGTATTCGACGCGGTTGCCGTGCCAACTTACGGGCACCAGGCGAATACCTATGGCATGGTTTTCTCGGGCATCCTTCCGGAATCGAAGAACCCAGAGGCGGACCTGCGCGCGCTGGGGCTCGATCCGCAACTCGCCAAGTACTCGGGAACCGGCGCATGGACTCCTAGAACCTATTTTCCGCAAATCGCCGCCTCGGGAGCGCTGAAACGCGTGAACACGCTTGGTGTGCTGGGCTTCTACCTGGTGCGGCCTGCGAGGATGTGGCGGCGCCTACACGGGCTGCTTCCCGAGATAACGTTTTTGCGGTGGAACTCGTACGGAAATTTCGAGCTTTCGGCGGGATTGCCTCCCGCTGCACAGAGCCGTGCGTTTACACTATGGAGCGGTTTTCACGAACACATCTTGCCGTCTGTGAATAAATGGATCGTCTTCGCACTCGCCGGCTGGCCGTTGGTCGCCGCCTGGAGATGGGGCCGCGACCGTGATCTCGCGCGGCGCCGGCGCTTGGAACTGCTCACGCTTCTCCCTGTGTGCTGCCTGGCAGCCTTGTTCAGCGCCGTCTATGGGGACGCATTCGACGTGATCAAGCACATGTACCTTTTCAACCTTCTGCTGGATACATGCATTTTGTACATTGCGGCAGCCGGATGGAGCTGGGCGGCGATCAACCTTCTAGACTCCAACGCCATCGGGACTCGCGTGATGCGGATGCTCCGCCCAAGCACCCCTTTGGGCCGCACCACGCTGTGGTTTATTAGCGGAGTGTGCGTTCTCATTGCCCTACGCTGGATCGTGTACATCGAGTTTCCCAGACCGCCGCTGGTCAGGATCACGAGTCCGCAGTCCCTGGCCGTATTCGGCGCGGGCGACAGTATACCGCTAAGCGTCACCGCGCAATACCCTGCTGGGGAGGGAGGGTCGATTCAGGTAATGCTGAGCGGACTTGCCGGCCGGAACATGGTGGTTTGCGGCGGGCCTGCGAACGCCTGCCGGTTGACCATGTGGGATCAGGCCCCGCCTGGGAATTATACTCTGCAGGCGTCACTGTTCGATCCTTCGGGAGCATTGATCGCGACCAGCGGTAATGCCATCAGTTTCAGCGTATCGCGGACGCTCGCGGCAGGAGCGCAAGTGCGCGTACTTACCAAGAGCAACCAGCCGCCTTCTACCACAGCGCAAACCCCCATCGGACCGCTAGTCAATGCTGGGAGTTTTGTGGGTCCCATAGCGCCTGGCGCTCTGGTCTCCGTGTTCGTTTCCGTGGGGACGCTACCGATCACGCAGGCGACATCACTTCCTCTGCCCACGACCCTAAGCGGATTGGCGCTGGCGATCAATGGGCGCTCGACACCACTCTTATATGCCAGCGGCACGCAGGTCAACGCTCAGCTTCCCTATGAGGTTTCACCGGGGAACTACACAGCAAGCCTGTCATTGAACACAGCCGTCACGCATACCTTCTCCTGCACGGTGACGCCAGCGGCGCCAGGAATATTCACGTTTGGAAACAACCGCGCTGTCGCCCAGAACCAGGATTATACGGTGAATGGTGTGAACAACCCGGCCAAGGCGGGGAGCGTGATCACGCTATACTTCACTGGCCAGGGCGTACCCGATAACGCCGTTGCGACAGGCGAAGCCGCGCCGCTGCCTCCGGCTCCTCTTTCCGCGGCGCCGGCGACGGTTTCAGCCACCATTGGCGGGCAACCTGCGGCCCTATTTTTCGTCGGGCTCACTCCAAAGTTCGTGGGGTTGAGCCAAGCCAACATCCGGATACCGGCGAGTCTCCCGCCGGGGACATACCCGGTCCAACTCGAGATGGGCAGCCAGGCGAGCAATTCGCCTCTTCTCACCACTAACTGAATGCGCACCTACATGTTCGACTCGGGGTGCCGGTTTTCCAGAAAACACACGCCGGCACCTTTGGAAGGTCGGAACGGCCGAGGTCACGGTAGACCTATGTCAAGATGGGTTATGGGGGAAAATGGGGTTTTGGAGATGCTTGGATTGACAAGTCACGTGGATGCAATGGCTTAGGCTCGGGGCGGCCCTTTAGGGATTACATTTCAGGTCGCAGACGGTCGCTGACGGGCGCCCTCGAGCGGAGGATAGGGCTCCGCAGGAATGCGATCAGACGTGGAATTCAGATGCGGGTTGGATCGATTCTCCCCATCCGGGTGCCATCCGGAACGGCGAAATCGAGCATCGTGAAGACGCGGGTCATCGCGAACTTGAACTGCACGAAGTCCAACCAGTGTTCCGCGTGCTTCATCGTCCGCCCTTGCTCATCCGCATAGCGGAAAGCCGTCCCCGCTGGGTCAATTTCGTCCAGTTCGATAATCCATTCCCGGGCCGGCGAGGGGATTCGATGGCCGTGGCGCTTTTCAACCAGGCGGACGCATTCCTTTAGCGAGTGGGTATGCTCATCGATCGCGCCGATGATTTTCAGATACAACTCCAACGTGTGCCGGTAGGCGAAAAGAACCGGATAGCCCCCGTCCCTTGGTTCACCGCTTTTGAGTGCCGAATCCAGCAGCGCGTCGGCGCTCTCCCTGTAATTGCGGGCAAGAGCCAGGTAGCCTTCCACATATCCGTCAATGAGAAGGATGCCATGCCTGCAGGTTTCGTCGAGATCGTCTGGCGGTTCCTGTAGGATCGGCGTGTGGGCGTCGAGAAGGTCGCGGTATTGGCACACGTAGATCAGCGCCAGCACATCCGAATCGGTAAACTTCCGTGGGCGCCCTTTGCCGGGATTCGCCCGCCCACTGAGGTGGTCCTTGAACGTCCATGCCCAAGCCTTCATCTGCTCGCCATCCACGCCGAGAATGCGGGCTGTATCTGCAACGCTTCGATTCATAGCTGGCTAGGACGCCGGTATCCAGTATCAGTGAACTTGGGTCGGCGGGCAAGTGCGAGGAGTTGGACCAACACGGATCACCATCAGACCAATGCGGTAGCCGGGCAACAGATCTTGGATCTGGTGCCCTGCGACGACAAGCTTCCCGAAGAAGTCGCGGCAATTGTCGGGAAGCACCGCTTGGATCATGCGGCCTTGATCCATCCGTGACGCAAGCAATTTCCCCGCCGACACCGCCGCGGCGGCCACTTCAGATCGTTTCAGATCTGACGAGTGACCGCACAAAGGCGCCAGTCTGGCGACCTGAAATATAATACCTAAAGGGCCGCCCCGAGCCTAAGCCATTGCATCCACGTGACTTGTCAATCCGAGCATCTCCAAAACCCTTTCAATTCCTTACATTACATGATGCGGCCCATATGGACGAGACCGGCTGGAAGGTGGACGCGCAACTGCGCTGGTTATGGGCGGTAGTCACCGAACAGATCAGCTACCGCGAGATTCTACCGGGGCGCGGTTTTGCCCAGGCAGCGTCGATGCTAGGAGCGGAATACGCGGGCTGGTTGATCCACGATGGTTTGCGGATCTATTACCAATTCCTGAAGGCGAGAACCATCAGAGTTGCGTGGCCCATCTGATTTGTCGCTGTCGGGATATGGCCGAAGTGGCTACGCCTGCGGCAGCACGCTTTCCCCTGGCGGTGCGGCAGCTTCTGGAGCAAGGGCTATGCCTACGGGATCGCTATCTGGAACAGAAGATCACGCTGCACGGATTGTGGACGGCCACCGGCCGCAACGCCGTGCTGGCTGATAGGATTGCCTGACGTCATCATGTTGCCACCCTTATCGTTGTGACCCAGCAACACTGCGAAACCGCCATCACCCCGAATATCCAGGCCGGGCCAGGGCCACGATGCCTTGCCGCTTTTCGCATTCAGTGTAGCCACCGGCCAGCCGGGATGCCGTAGGTAAAAATGAGAGCCGCCCGATCGCGTGCGCACATGAGGTTCGATCCCCCACTCTACCATCAGGCTACGGCCCTTCTCGCCGTGAGTTTTTCAACGGTGTTTTTACAGGACTTAAGGCGCGCACCGATTCACCTACGCTTTTCGTTACTTCGCGTTCCTCTTCGCTCTCTTCGACGGCGGGACTACGCCTTTTTCCGGCTGCTCTCTCTCAATTGGATCGGACAAGTGATGTAGTGGCTTGTCGCCGACGGAGGAGAACTGTGGGCCGTTCTCTTCAACTGTCAAGCCCTGCGCGGTGTACATCGATTCGTTGAATGTGCTGCCCGACGTCGCCGCGGCTACCGCGAATACGCCATGCGGCACGCCGTTGGTAAAGGCGGTCGCGATGTAGTCGCCCACCATCAGGCCGTTTTGTGACTTAGGCAGCCACAGGAGCTGCATGGGGCCAGAGAGCTTCTGCGCCGCATTCCATGTGGTTCCGCCATTGTGTGACGAAATGAAGCCCACGTTGAGCTTGCACGTGGATTGCGTGCACGAGGTGTTGGTGTAGAAGTAAAACGTGATCGCCACGTGGGCCGAGCTGCCTGAGGTCTCCGGATCGATGCCGATTCCCGGAATGAAGTGATCGACCACGCTCGCGGTGGGATCGATGGGGACACGCGTCACGGCCGACCAGTGCACCCCGTCGCTCGAAGTGCTGTAAACCAGATCGTTGGTGGAGCAACTGGTGCGGAAGCGGCAATCTTCCCATACCACCCAGACGTTGCCCGCGCCGTCAACCGCGGCCGAAGGGAGCGGGCCGCTGCGGATGCCGCCGGCGTCAAGGTGGGTTTGGATGTTGGAGATCATGACCGGCGCGCTCCAACTGATGCCTCCATTGGTGGAACTGAACCCTTCCATGACGTTGCCTTGGATCGGGACCACGACTGTACCGTTGGGCTGAACAAGCGGCTGGCCGCCGATCCCTGTTGCGTCGTTCGCTGTTGGGGTCGCTGGGCCCCAGGTTACGCCGCCATCGCTGGAAGTGCTCATAAAAATTCTATCGTCAGCGAGAGGATTATCCCACTCAACGTAGCAGTTGCCGTAGTTGGGGCTGGAAGAATAGCTGTCGCAGACGATCCAGTTCTTGTCTGAGTTCGCGACGTCCGGCGTGATGTTGACCGGGGCGTTCCATGTCAAGCCGCCATCGGTGGAGCGGCTGACGACGACTGCGGGGGTCTTGCCGCTGTTAGAGATGGGCAGCGTAGCGATCATCCAGACGCCGTGCTTGGCGTCGTAAGCAACGGCAGGATCGCTAGCGGCGCTGTACGGGCCGCCACCGTTCCCGGTGGTGAGGCCGGGCAGGAATCCGTTCGTCCAGGTGACCCCGCCGTCAGTTGAAGTGGCCCAGCCAATAGCTGTGGCGCCGCCGGGGGCGATGCGCCCGGTCTGGAACGCGGAGACCAGCGTGGTGCCATTAGCCAGCACATGCGGCTCAACCTCGGTGGCGTGCTGGCCCGGAGGAACGGTGAAAGGATCGGAGCTGATTTGCGTGAGCGTGACGATCGATTCTTCCTGGGCGAACGCTGCAAGGGACGCGCCGCACAGAACAAGACAGACCAGCGTCAAAGTGAATGACAAAGAGGGATTGCGATTCATCTGAATTTGTCCTCGGATACAGAAATTGATCACAAAGTTTAAAGAATGCCTCGCGCTCCCGACTAACCGTACAGCGCCCAGCCCAGTCACGACTCCAAACATAATATCATTCAAACTGATGCGCCGCTCCGCCGAACGCGGCGCGGCGCGCGGGCGCCGTCATACTCCTCAACATAAGCGGCGAACGCAGTCCGCATCGCCGCGCATGCCCGGCCCGGAATGCGGGATGGGGCGGCCGTCCAGGTCTACCACCGGCAGCAGATTTCGGGTGGTGGAGGCGATGAATACTTCGTCGGCGCGCTCCAGGTCGGCGGGCATCAGCGTCCCCTCGGCGATGGTGTACCCCGGAACCCGGCAAGGCCGCGAGAACGGGGACTACCGGTGCAACGTGAGTTTGCGGCAAGGCTGCGTGAAGTTGGTTAGCACGCTCTGTTAAGTTGAATCAGGAGGCGGGATCGGTGGTCTGGTTGTCCTGATTCTTATTATCTGGCTCATATTTGGACGCCGGTAAGCGTCAAGCCCTGCAATGCTGCCGCCTCTTTCGCACGCCGGGGAGGACTAGAACTCAGACCTCCTGGTAGAAATGCCGGACGCGAAAGGCTCATCCATGGCGCTTGGAGTGTGGCTTTCGAGGCGAGTGATGGGTCCAGGCGTACGCCTTCGTCGGTCGAGAGGACGCCGACCGGTTGAGGTTCCCGTTGTTCGATCCGGCTCAAATGAAAAAAGGCGTCAGTGAACGAATCACCCACGCCCCTGAAATGCACCCTGCCTAAATTGGCATTCACTCCGGATTTCCTTTTCGAGCGCGTCACGAATCAGTTTGGAACAGGCGGCGATGCCGGCGTGGTCGCGAGCGAAGATGTCATGAACTGCGTCAAGTGCAACCGGCGGTTTCCTCATATATGCCTAACGCCTCGTACGTGTCTTCCAGCTAAGAGATCTAGACGTACTGGAGGACTTACGGCAGGATTCAGCAGGTGGGAAAAACTCTATCCCACTACATGGCAAGACTTGACGCAGCGTGACTGGGCTCGGCAAGGCATGGGCAAGGCAGGCGAGATGTGGCGTGGCCAGGCAGGGCACTGCGAGGCTAGGAACGGCTCGGCAGGCTCGGCTTGGCAGTTGCCAGTAACTCCGCAGTGAAGGCCCTGGGGCTTGACACCCAGGGCCATTGCTGTCTTGGATTCCAAAACTGAAATGAACTACGTAGATTGTCTGATGGAGGAATGGCGCGCGGGCGAACAGCCGCGCCGTCTGCAATCGTGTGTGCGCACGATCCTAAACGAGTTAACCGCCGAAGCACTCCTGGTCTTGAAAGATCCCAGGTTGGAAGTCATGATTCTGCCGGACGCCCCATACAGCGTCTGGGTTTATTTCCCGTGGCGCGGCCCGTACTCTGCACACTTTCAATTCATGGTCCGCTGTTTCGCCGCGAACCACTAGCAACTCCCGAAACCGCAGACTAAAGTTTTGCTGGTGATGAGCACAGCACGCTTTGAGGAAGAATCCATGAGCACATTTGCAGGTCATCTGCGCGATCACTTCGGACACGTCCTGCTCTATCTGCGTTCCCCCAAGGCGCCCAACGACTGCCCGGATGCCATGAACGAATGGCGACGAAATGCGGAACGTGCAGTTCGGGGCAGAGATTACAAGCGAACTGGAGCGACGCTGTGTTATCGCCGAACTGGCGTCCTCGAACCGCGTAACTCGGTGGGCCTACTCGCAGACCGAAGGAGCAGGCGGGTTGACCTGGTTGCGAGCTGACGAGATGGTACCGCTGGCGGCAACCTGGCGGGAGCTGATCCAACCGTTCTCTCAAATGTAATGCCTGCAGGGCCGCCCTGCTAATTCATTGACTAAGGCGGTTATACTAGCGGAAGCACGCGCATGCTACGGAACCTCCGCTATGCCGGCCGGATGCTCTCCAAGAGCCCAGGCTTCACCTTGGTGGCCATCGTCACGCTGGCGCTGGGCATCGGCGCGAACACGGCCATTTTCAGCGTGGCGAATGCGCTGCTGCTGCGACCGCTGCCATACGCGCATCCCGAACGGCTGCTGCTGGTCTATGCGGTGAAGGCCGATGCGGCGGGCGCGATCCAACCGTTCTCGTTCCCGCGTTCGACGTTCCTGAGTGAAAAGAGCCACGCGTTTTCTGGATTTGCGGCCTTCACCAACGAGAACTTCAACCTGACCGGGCAAGGCGATCCGGAGCAGCTCTCCGCGGCGCGGGTTTCGTGGAACTTCTTCGATGTGCTGGGCGTGCGACCGGCGATGGGCCGTGCGTTCCTGCCTGAGGAGGACCAGGCCGGCGCCAAGGCCGTGTGCCTCATCAGCCACGCGCTGTGGACTCGCACATTTGGCGCGCGCGCGGATATAGCAGGACAGAACATCACGCTGGATGCGATGCCTTACACGATCGTGGGCGTCCTGCCGGGCGGCTTTCAGTTCGCTCCGCTGGGCAGCGGCGTGGACCTGTGGGCGCCCAGGGTATTCGATCTGAACATCACTACACCGGCACAGATCCGCGGGGGCGTTGGGTTCCTGAGCGCCGTGGCGCGCTTGGCGCCGGGCCTGAGAGCAGGGCAGGCGGAGGCGGAGATGGATATCCTCGACCGCCAGTACAAGCGCGAGAATCCGCGAATGCCGGACGCCGATCCGGCGCAGACCATTCGCGCGCGGAACCTGCAGGAGCAGACTGTCTCAAACGTCCGGACGGCGGTGCTGATTCTGTGCGCTGCCGTGGGCGTGCTGCTGCTGATCGCGTGCGCCAACGTAGCGGCACTGCTGCTATCGCGGGGGCTTGCGCGACGCAAGGAAATTGCCATTCGCGCGGCGTTAGGCGCCACCCGCGCGATGCTGATCGGGCAGTTGCTCGTGGAAAGTGTCCTGCTCGCCGCGGCGGGCGGCCTGCTGGGCATCGCGCTGAGCGCTTGGGGCACGCATGCGCTGGCCGCGCTGGGGCAGGGAAACCTTCCGCGCGTGGAGGAGATCGGCATCGACTGGCGGGTGATGGCGTTCGTCGCCAGTCTCTCGCTGATTACGGGAGTGCTGTTTGGACTGCTTCCGGCGATGCTGCTTTCGCGGCAGGACCTCAATCCGGTATTGCGGGCCGAAGGGCGCGGATTGGCCGGAAGCCGGCGGCGCAACCGTTTGCGCGGCGCGCTGGTGGTAGCGCAAGTGGCGCTCTCGATGGTTCTGCTGGTAGGCGCGGGACTGCTGATTCGCAGCTTCGTGCGCCTGCGCCACGTGAGCGCCGGCTTCGACGCGCGGGGCGTCCTTACCATGAATATCGGGTTGCCACCCGCGCGCTATCCGAAAGGGCCCCAGATGGCCGCGTTTTACGATCGAGTTGTGAAGCAGGTCTCGGCGATGCCCGGCGTGCGATCCGCGGCGGTGGCCTCCGCGCTTCCGGTCCGGCCCGTGCGATTCTCTCCCGTGTTGGCGGAGGGGCAACCCGAGCTTCCGCTGCCTGCACGGCCGATCATGGCGATCCAGATGGTGAGTCCGGCGTACTTTCGGACACTGCGCGTCGCGTTGCGGCGGGGGAGGGAGTTCTCCGAAGGCGACAACGCCGAGGCGCCGCTGGTTGCCGTGGTCAATGAAACGCTGGTGCACCGCTTCTGGCCGCATGACAATCCGATCGGAAAGCACCTGCTGCTGGGGCGAATGATCAGGCCGACCGAAGTGGTCGGGGTGGCGGCGGATGTGAACAATCTCAGCCTGGCGGCCGCGCCGGAAGCAGAAGTTTACCTGCCATTTCCGCAGCGTCCATGGGCCTCGATGAATCTTATTGTGCGTACGGCCGGCGATCCGCACAAATGGGCGGGGGCCGCGCGCGCGGCGGTCACCGCGGTGGATCGCGATCAGCCGGTGACCGCGATGAATACCATGGAAGAGGTGCTGGCCACATCCACGGCGCAACAACGCTTCAGCGTATTTCTGCTAGGCACATTCTCGATGACCGCACTGCTGCTGGCCGCCGCTGGGCTTTATAGCGCCATCGCCTATTCGGTCGCCGAGCGCACGCAGGAGATCGGCATCCGCATCGCCCTCGGCGCAGCCACGGGCGACATCCTCCGTATGATCGTCGGGCAAGGCTTAGTCTTGGCGCTGGTGGGTCTGGCGATCGGAACGATCGCGGCGCTGGCGCTCACGCGTCTGATGTCCGACCTGCTGTTTCAGGTAAGCGTCGCCGATCCGGCCAGTTTCGCCGCCAGCACGCTGCTATTCGCGGCCATCGCGGCGCTGGCCAGCTATCTGCCGGCACGCCGCGCCGCCCGCGTCGACGCTACCGAAGCGCTACGATACGAGTGACCACGGGCGGGTTGACTTGGTTGCGAGCTGACGAAATGGTACCGCTGGCAGCAACCTGGCGGGACCTGATCCGACCGTTCTCTGAAATGTAATGCCTGCGGGGCCGCTATCCTACCAAGTGATTGATTCGGCGGGACTTCTTGCTTCTAAACATTGGAAAAAAGCTTTCAAAAGCTGTTCCGCCGACATAACGTCATCCTCTTCAAGTACGGCCATGTCAAAAGCTTAACCGAAGTTAGCCGGTGCGTGGGTATTTCAAGGGGAGCACTCTCGACAAAATACGGGCCTCAATGTCTTGGTGCTCGACATGGACACGCAGGAGAACGCCGCCAGTTGGGGAAAACGGCGCAGCAAAGCCTAAGCCGGCACATCAACAAGTTTGATCCCCGCCCGCACCCGATGCCTCGGAAGCATTCGGCACCGAATCGTGTTGGCCCCCACAGAGTTTCACGTAAACCGCAATTGTCCCGCGACTGCAGACGTTTCCGCGGTCAACACCGGCGAAAATACTCGGAACTGTGGGGCAGACGATCGTTTTTGACCACGGGCCTGACTCTTCCCCCTGCCTGCTATCGGACCACAGACTCGCAGGCGCACTTCCTTCGCGAGCTGCTTCCGCGCCTCGAAGCGCTGCATGGCGTGATCTCCGCCGCCGCGGCTCTCGACTCGCCGGCAACAGCAGCGAATTCCAAGTGCCGGGCGTGGCGCACTTCGAGCGCTGGAAGGGCAGCTTTGAGCCATGCAGCCGCCAATACTTCCAGACCATCGGTCTGCGTCTGACGGTCGCAGCAACTGGGGGAGCCGCGCTGGTTTCGCGGCGTGGGGGGAACCCGCCCCGGCTTTCCCCTGGGGGAAGCGGGAAAGGGGTTCTTCCTTGGCTTAAAATGGGACGCCAGAAGCAGTCTTAGCAAGCGAAAGCAGGTTCAGCTCTTGCGTACCCCCATCGGCGCACGCGCGTCGATGACCTGCGGCGCGACGTGGGATGATGTACGCGGCACCTCCTTCGCCCGGCAACGATGCGCCGCTGATCACGAACGCGCCGCGACGCGCGAGCGCATTGCAACGGACGGTGGCGATGAGCGCGCCGCTGCGATGAGGCAGCGATCGGTTCGAACTCCCAGCCTCGCGAGCCCCAGCGGCGAACGACGCGACCAGGGACGCGCACGCTCGTCGATGACCTACGGCTCGACGGGGGCACCCCTGGTCCTCGATGAGCTTCTCAAGGACAGCGATCGCCTTGAAGTGATCGCCGGTCTTCGACTCCGCCAAGCTGGGCTGCTCCTGCATCACCGAAAGGCTACGAAGCTTGTCCGGGATGCTGTCAATGTAATCGAGCACATCCTGCCACTGACCAGCATCTCGTAAAACATAGATCAATTCGGTTAACGATGACCGGCGGTTCGGTCGCCTTCGAGGCATATCGGTCGCGAAGACCAAGTGCTTCCTGGGCCCTCTCCGCCTTCGGCGCACGCCGTGCGGTTCGGGCTTCTTCCTAAGCTGCGGCGGCTGCTACACACGGCCGAGGTTTGGAATTGAGTACTCGTCCCATCAATATCACGGTTGAAGCGAAGGGCGCTTACTGCGAAGGGCTGACTCCCATCGGTAGCGCCGGTATGAGTGTAACCCGTCGAATAGAACGTCTGACCGACCTGATAGCCTAAGCGGTGGAGGCCCCGCGGCTGGCCTTCACGCCGCGCTGAAGCAGGAGTTGATTTGAGACGGCCAGCGCAATCACTTCGCTGTAATCGCGGTATCCCCCGATCCGGAGGAGATCATCGAGCTCCAAAAAGTCCCCAGCACAGAGGAGCGGCCTGGCCACGGTTAGCGCGAGACAAACCACAATAGCGAGTTGCGCGGAAACGTACAGTTTGCGATTCGTCTTCATGGTCGATTTCCTTTCCAGTCGAAGCCAGGCGCGCCGGCGCGACATAGCCGGCGCGAAAAACAGGGTTGGAGCCCCGCATTCTTATTCATGAATGCAGATTTTTGTTCCGTTAGGCAAAGTGGTGCATATCCCACCAGTTTTTATGCACTCCTCACAGAAGTTTGGCGACTGGGCCGGCGCAGCACCGCAATCCGGTTAGCATTGACGATCGCCTTGGTCGTTTGGAACACTTTTTCCCGGGTCTGATTGGCATTCTTCCGTCAGCCTCATAGGTTCTTAAGCGCTTAGTATCGCCCGTGCGCGGGTATTTTCTGGGTCACAGGAAAAGAGGAAGCATGAACGTGTAACAGGCACTGTCAAGGCATAGCCGAATGCTGATATCCTTGCCGGGTAGCTAGAAACTTCTGGAGAGAGATCATTCCCATGCGAATGTCCCGCGTTTGTCTCTTTGCTCTGGCCGTACTCTCGCGTTCGATTCTTCTTGCTGTCCCGGCAGATGTTTTGTTTACAAAGGCCGCCGCCGAGGTTGCCCGTTTCGACTTCGTCGAGATCAACGCCACCGTCCCTGCACCCGACGCCACAAACCCGTTTGATGATGCTTCCCTGTCGGGAAGTCTGGAAACCGCCGACGGCAGCCATCATTGGGCCATCGATGGCTTCTGCGACGCCACCGACGGGGCCCTCTTCCGCATTCGCTTCATGGCCCCGCTTGCCGGCGATTACAAGTACTCCGTCACCTACAAGCAAGGCAGTTTCACGAAATCCTCCACGGGCAGCTTCCGCGCCGTCGAAGCTCAAAAGCGTGGCCTCATCGCCGTCGACCCCCAGTACCCGTGGCACTTCATCTGGCAGGGAACCGGTGAGCATTACTTCTTCAACGGAACCACGGCGTATTGGCTGGTAGGCTTTCGCGACGACCACACCATTCAATACAGCCTCGATCGCCTTCACCGGCTCAAGGTCAATCGGTTGCGTGTGACCGTCGCCGGCCGAGAGGCCTCAACCTTCTTCGGCGAGCCTGTTATGATCGGACCAGCCTGGACGCCTCTCATTGCAGCCTGGCCGGCACAAAGCGCGGACGACCCTCTCCATCCCGGCTTCGACTATCACCGCTTCAATCTGCCCTACTGGCAGAAGTTTGACCGCATGCTGCAATTCGCTCGTGGTCGCGACATGAACATCTCTCTGGTCCTCGACATGGGCGACAGCAAGGTTCATCCTATCGCCGGAGGCGAGGATGAGCATCGCTTCATTCGTTATGCCGTCAACCGGTTTGCGGCCTTCTCCAATATCACCTGGGACCTTGGCGACGATCTGGATGCATACCGCGATGAGAAATGGACGCATGAAATAGGCATGCTGATCCAGGACCTCGATCCCTACAAGCACCTGGAAACCAGCCATCCCGCCGTCAGTAACGATCATCAGGATCGAGCGTCAAGCTGGTTCGGCTTCACTTCCTATCAGGAGTGGTCCCGCAAACAGCACGAATTGATCCTTGCATCCAGAAAGTTGCAGGAGAAGACCGGGCGCATCATCCCGCAAACCAACGAAGAGTATGGTTACGAGGACCACTATCCTTTCTGGGCGCTTCCCGACTCCGATTCGGCAGACGTGCTGCGGCGCACGGCGTGGGACATCTATATGGCCGGCGGCTACCAGACCGCGGGAGAGTCAGCGCGCCGTGGAACAAACATCCGGCCCGACATGGGCGGCGGATGGCTCAACGGCCGTGGCGACGACACCCAGACCATGTTCCTCGGCTACGGACACATCGTCGACTTCTTCACCGGCTTTGAATGGTGGAAGACAAATCCCCACGATGAACTCGTCAACAACGGCAGTTACTGCCTCGCCGATCCCGGAGAAACCTATGCGATCTATTTGCCTCACGGCGGCCAGGTTACCGTTCAACTTCAGCGCGGACGCTATCGCGCCGCCTGGTTCAGCGCTCTGACCGGAGAGAAGATCGAACTGTCGCCCGCGGATGGCCCTGTATGGACTTCACCGGCCGCCCCGAACAACAACGACTGGGCATTGCTGCTTCAGGCGATGTAGTCGCGCAAGCCAAGGCCTCTTGCCGCGCCATGCCAACCACATGCCTTGGGGCGTCTGGGCCCGTTGCGCCGCAAATCAATCACCCGCTCCCGGTTGAAAATCCGCTTCGGTCTGCCGATCCGAAGGTTCTTCCCGGATCGGCTGTAGACGGTCTTGCCCACCTTGCCAGCGTCAAAGTCCTGCTTATAGCGCAACCGACCTGCCTGAGTCCGCTCCCGGATTAGGGATCTTTCAAACTCTGCCGCGGCTCCCAGAACATGAAGCAGAAACCGAGATGCCAAGAGCATCCAGGACCTGGGCGAACTCCTGAACGCCCCGCGCGGAGGGCTGGGCCTTCGGGCGATGCGCGGTCGTAGTGTGCCGTCACACCGAAGAAGCCGCTCTTGGCGGCACCAAAACCGGCCAGAGTGGTGCCGTTTTATCCCGGCCCTAACACTGTAACCGAGTGAAGGGCGAATTGTAGCGCCATTTGTTCTTCCGGATCGCCCAGCACTCACCTGACCGACGATCGCCCCGACCCCGATGTTCGCCAGGAACTCCATCGACCTTACTGAAAGATTGGATTACGTCAGCGTCGCTTCCGCGCTGGCGAACGGGGCGCGGCTTTGCGGGTCACAAACTTGTAGGCCATGCCGAGCAAGTCCCGCAGCACATCAGGATTGACGCGAGACAAGCGAACCAGCACGGCGTTATAGCCGACGTAGTGCTCCGTTACGTAGTAAACGTCGGGGTCCGCAGCAAGCAACTCGGCGCGGTCATCGAAATCCACGCATACGACAAGCGAATCGGGTTCGGCCGAGCGATTCGCGGGAACACAGGCCAGGAGTCTTCCGTGGACCTTAAGTGCCGGTACACCGTGGGCCGTGCTCTCCTCTACGCCGGGCAGCGCGAGTCCGATACTCCGCACGGTGTCGAAGCTGATTGTACTCCTGGGCATCGGTCAGCACGATTCCTTAAGACTCAAGCTCTTCCGTGGCGCGGCATACCAGTCCCGCGACAACTATCCATCTCCGATGATCCTACCAAATCCAACTCGTGGATTACTGCGCATCCGGAAGTTGGGCGATGGGCAGGGCGGGATCGATTAATCCTGGGAAACGCGGTTCCATTGAAACTAGCGATGCTCAACCGGTCATAGGCCAACGGATGTAACATCGGCGACGCATCGACGTGTTCGCGACGGGTGGCGGGCGGGACTACACGGGATTCGGTCGCCGCGATTGGCGGCGGCGTGCGGTCCGTGTCTTTCGATTTCAAGCCGGTCTTGGCGAGACCGGGCGCGGTGCGTTGTTCGGGAGAGGTCCGACTGCAAGTTATAGTGTGGTGGTGGCTCATAAAGTCGGAGTGATTTGCAGGAGTTGCGGCGAGAGAATAGAGATCGAGGACGAGTACATTCGAGGCGTACGAGCCGCAGACATGGCCGCAGCCTTGTATAAGCCGATAGGAAAAAGTCCTCCAGATTTTGTGACTGTGGCTTGGCAAGAAACATTAACCTGCGGAAATGGGGATTCCGACGAAACTGAACAGCATTCCGGAGGGAAGCCGAACACTATTCCGGGCCAAAGGTGAACACCGTCGGAGCGAAGCGACGCTGGCACTTTGATTGTCGGACAAGTGTGCAAACCGTAAAAGCACATCCATATCGAGCACCTTCGCCCGATGGCGAGGCAGCACCAGCCGGCGCACGGCGGCGCCTATCTGTTCATTTCACGGCCGCTTGCATTTGAAGCCGCTGATGGGCAGCCAGGCGAAGGCATGACGCCCCCATCGAGCCCCCCGCCATGATCGTCGATATGATCGACAACCTTTCAAGTGTGCCGTTCTCTTATGACTTTTTTACCATACCCTCACAAGTAACCCCCAGTACCCGCATCGGCTCGTAATCAGTGGAACGCACTATGCTGGCCACCCAATACAATGCTGTAAAGACCTGGATCTGGTCGATGTTGTAGTCCAGTTCCACCGCCTTCTTTAGTAACGGTATCAATATCGCCACGATTTCCGTCCTGTGACGTGGTCCCAGGACACCGGTATCTATAAAAGTCTTGATCCGAGTCGTGACCGCAACGGCATTTATAGGGTTAACCAGGGTTTGCGGGACTGAACCCCACTGATCCGCAACCGACTTCGCGTCGTTTATGCAGTTCCAAAGTTCCGCCTCCGACTTTGGAACCACCTCCAACAGTTTGTGTTCCATGAAATTCCTCCTTCTTTTATGAAAGTGTAATTGCCGCGACTTTCGCATCACGAAAAGTTTGGACTGCATCAGCCCGCAGACCCGAGCCGCTCCATGAGCACCGGATCTTCGAGCCCACCGCCATCCATCAGGTTGCCACGCCATCACAAGTCGCTCTGGCATGGCTGCTGGCGCCCTCAACGGTCTGCTAATGAAGGCTTTCCTTCTCCCATCCTGTACAAGGCAGCCCACGATTGTAGCTCGGCCGGTCCAGGCGTTCTGCTCGCGTCGTATGCCGGCTCGGCGAGCGGGGAAACCGCCTCGCGGGGTGGCGCGCGAACCTCATCATCCACCGCGTGTAAGGCTGTGTCCTTCTCGGGTGGGTCTTTTTTCTTGAGGCCGGTTGTCGGTTATCTTACTCGTTTCGCGCCATTACTTAGTGAAAGCCGGAAACGACGCCCCGTTAAGCTCGGAAGGAGACTGTAGCCATGAAACGATTCAATACCAATCTCGTCCGCTCGGGAGCGGCTTTACTCCTGGCACTGCTTTTGGCGTGCGCCGCTCGGGTACAGACGCCGATCAACGTGGTCACCGGCCACTACGACACTTTCCGCACAGGCTCGAATACGTCCGAGACCATCCTGATGCCCTCAAACGTCTCCGCGGCCACGTTCGGGTTGCCGGCATGCGTCCCCAATGTAAGCTTTTGAAAGCTTTTTTCAAATGTTATGATAGGTAAGTAAAGCCGAATCAATGACTTGACGGTAGAGCGGCCCTGCAGGCATTACATTTCACAGAGTGGCTGTGGTGATCTCCCTCACAATTGGGTGCCCGCCCAGGTTTAATTCCAAGGTCATTGCCAGGCCGCGCCCGCACGAGCCCTCCAAGTCCTTCTTGCCTCATCCTCGGCCTCCTTGAAAACATCGCGCCCAAACTTCCGCTTCGCCGCAGCCATGCTCACTGAGTTGTACCCAGCCACATAATCGATTAGCGTCGGAGGAACCACACAACCCGCCACAACGCGCACTTCAATCCCATAGCGTTCTCGTAACACGCGGGTATATTCCAGCCGGCCGGGTCCAGGCAGACCATAGGTCAACTCCCTATAGCGCCCGTGGGCAATGTCCGATTTCGCGTTCGCCTCGCCTCGCATTCGCTCGGACCCTTGCCATGCCATGAGCCCTGTAACCAACAACGTGACCGCCAACCCCACTGACAACTTCTTGAGCATAACAGTCGACCTCCTCACACACACACCGCATTAGACACCGCCACCAGGGGCCGGCGCGCGCACTCTTATTGCAATGCAGCCAACCACTGCGGACAAACCCAGGCGGTAAAGCTCGGGCGCATACGGACTTCATCCATGCGCACGAAAACGACCCGGACCCGAGCGCCGAGCTGGCCCAGGACTTCGATGAAAGCAAGCACTCGCGAGATGAGCGTGGCCGCTTTGCCGATCGCGGCAACGCGAGATCGAAGTCAAAACTGGACCGCACTGGCTTGCATCGCCTCAATAAGTAGCATTCAAGCGCTTCGACACTCCTGCTTCGACATTCATGGCCCGCCGACACTGCCCGGCGGGGCCTTATCTGCTTCTGGCCGAGCCTCTACCGCATAACCATCGCCACAGCCGCTCTGTGAAATGTAATGCCTGCGGGGCCTAGATCCTTTCACGGCTTTTTCATTTGGGGGCTTCGAACGGCACTCGGTACCTCTACCGGAGCGATGCCATACGTATCGCCGAACTGGCGTCTTCGAACCGCGTAACCCGGTGGGTATATTCGCAGACCGAAGGATGGGCGCCGTTCTTAAAACTATCGGTGATGAGGGAATGGGCTTGGGGCAGGCTGCTCGTGTTGTACCTGGACGACCGACACACCCTCCGGAATCTGCGCCTGGTTATACCGGTGAGCGGCGCAGGAACTCAGCAAAATAAGCGCGATCAGAGCAATCGTCAATCTCTTCATCTCTACCTCCTGTGACCGTCAACCAACCCTGTGAGCCATTCGCCACACCGCGCGCGCTGCAACTCGTTCTGACTGCATAGAGCCGGAGGAAGGGCGCGTTTCCAGAAGCACGTAAAGGCCCGTCGTTGGGCCGCCCTACCCCGTTTCAATGGACGCGACTGTGAGGAGAAGGCCCTGGATCAGTTCCACGTAGCTTTACCATCGGCAATCTGGATGGGGTAATGATTGCTACCGTTGGTGCTGCGCGAGGCGCTCGAAGCCTGGCTGGCAGCCCGCGAGGCCGGCAAGTGATATTCTCCATCTTGATCGGAGTGCACCTGCTGCTGACTGTCGCCCTGACCTGGCCGCAGCCTCTTTGCTACAGCGGAGCAAACCGCTCAGCGCTTGGGGCTCGATTCCCGTACCGCAGCGGGGCAGTTCGAGCACAGCCCATATACCACTAACTGTGGCGAGTATGCCGGTGTGATCCCTTTCGGCGAGCCTGAGGTCGGCACGTACACCTTGCCATTGGCAACCGTCGGAATTGTGAACCTCGTCGAGAACCAATAATCTGTACTGATAAACAATGGCTGGCTGATGTTGGTGGCGTTGAAAGCGTACATTGCTCCCTGTCCCGGCGACGTGTTCGTAGTCGCTATGATACCCCAAACGATTCCGTTGCTATTTCCATTCGAGGAAACTGCCAGCCCCCCTCCAGGATAGTTGGGGGCGGTCACAGTTCCCTGATTGGAATCCAGCGCGAACTGGTTGGTCGTTTGGTTGAAATCCCATACCCGCAGTACGTCGCCGTATGCCCATATGTAAAGCATCGGGTTGGGGCTGCCGAGCGCCCAGAAAGCCGGATTGTGGATTTCATAGCAATCGTTTTGTCCAGGGCCGGTCCCGCACCCGTTCGTAGTTCCCGTGAAGACTTGTATCGCGCCGCTGTTTCCACTGTGGAGGCCGCCGAGGCTCGCCCGGTTCAGCACGTATACGATCCCGGTCTTTCCGGCCGCCACCATCAGGTTGGACATCGTTGTGTTCGTGCTGGAAAACAGAATGGCTCCCGCATCGCCTAGATCCAGATCATATTCGTTCAAGTTGGTGTAGCCGGCGGGAGTAAAGGAACTTTGGATAATTCCCGCGTAGTTCAACAAGATGGCCGATTCTCCCCAGTTGCCCGTTTGCCCCCCTCCGTAGCCGCCGTTACCGGCTACCACATAGATCCCCATACGGTCCAACGCCGGCCCACGGCCCGACATCCAGATTCCGCCGCCATGACCGCACTGATTCGTGGGGGGCGTGACGCCCGAACAAACTGGCCCACTTTGCGTCGCGTTTTGCGTGCTGTTGAAAACCATCGTCTGGGTGAAGGCGCCGTTAGAGTAGCTGTACGCGATCAGCCAGCCGTGGTAATGGTGCGTGGATTCCTGCCCGTTCAAGGCGCCAAACCCTAAGTAGATGTTTCCCAGGGTGTCCTCCAGCAGCGCGGCCCGCTGTAGCTGCTCGCCGGCCAGAAAGGGTATGCAAGGCGGCTGCACGATGCCTCCGTTTCCAGAAGCGCACGCCGTGGTCTGGGTATCGTCTCCGCTGCCGGGCACCGCCGCCTGCACGATGATATTGTTCATGTCAGTTCCGGTGAAGAGATTCAGCGCGTGCAGCCGGTACACGGAAACGCCGCTTTCGTCGGTGAGCGTTACCACGTAAAGTATGTTCGACTTCAAGTCGATTACCGGTGTACTCAGAACCCTACTTTCCCGCCGGACTTCAAGGTGATCGGAGTTCCCAGCGATAGGCTCCACAGCACGAGTTGCGCGGTGTCGGCGTCAAATGCGTAGACCATGTCGTTCATGGTGGCCACAAACACCACGTTGTGAGTCTGGTTATTGATCGTCAGACCTTGCACGTAAAGCGGTTGCGCAAAGAAGATATCGTCCACCGGTTGAGTAAATAGCAACCCGAACGTGGCCGCGGAGACGTTTGAGGGCGTCAGGATGGTCTCGGACGTATTCGAGCCTGTGCGGAAAGTGTCGTACTGGCCGGTGACCACGTTGATCGGCGTCTGTACCCGAGCGGCGCACGCCAAAAGCAGTGCCAGGAGTAAAGCCGCTCCCGAGCGGACGAGATTGGTATTGAATCGTTTCATGGCTACAGTCTCCTTCCGAGCTTAACGGGGCGTCGTTTCCGGCTTTCACTAAGTAATGGCGCGAAAACGACTAAGATAACCGACAACCGGCCTCAAGAAAAAAGACCCACCCGAGAAGGACACAGCCTTACACGCGGTGGATGATGAGGTTCGCGCGCCACCCCGCGAGGCGGTGGTCCGCCGACGGTCATTGGACCGACGGTGACGGGTGTCTCTGATCTGCGCACGTTTACGATGCCTACTGATACGCCAGATGGAACTTACTATTACTCATACGGGGTTGATTTGCTCGCACCCGGTCCGGGCAATGTCCTGTTTGATGACTTCACTATCAACGTCGTCCCTGAACCATCAAATCTCGCCTTATTTGGGAGTTGCCTCGGCACCGCGGCGGTGATCCTGCGCCGAAGAAATAGATCTCGCCAGTGTTAAGAGCGGCCACAGTTGCGGTACTGGAGGCTGAACGATGAGGCGGCCCAGGTTACGCGAACGAAGGGCAAGGCGACCAATAAGGCCACTGGGCCGCAGATAATGTAAGCTTTTGAAAGCTTTTTTCAAATGTTAGTAACGACAAGCCTAGCTGACTTAGCGGCAGGGCGGCCCCGCAGGCATTACATTTCAGAGAATGGCTATGGCGATGGTTAAGCTTGAGAGGTTCGGCCAGAAGCAAGAAACGCCCGCCACGACAATGTCGGCGGCCCAGGAGCCTCGGTGCGTGCTACCACCCGATGACGCGATTGGTTCTCAAGACCGCTTGGACGTGCTTTACATCGCGTTAGACTTCACGCGGCCCTATACCGATCCACATTGGGGCGATGCCTGGCAGTAGTCCATGGGATCTGGTCCACGACCGCCGATTGGCAGCTTACGCCGATTCCAGGCCTGACCGGCGTGGCGGGTTCCAGCGGCGTCGCCCTTGTCCGAGACGGCAACGGCGTCTTGCACGCGGCGGTGCAGAATCGAAACCGTGTGGGACTCCAACATGCTATCCTGCAGGCAAACGCAGCAAGTTGGAACGTTCAGGCAGGACCCAGCCAGCCGCCACCCCAACAGAACCGTCCCAGCTGGTGGATGTCGATGAACTTGATTGCTATCGCTGACCTGGTCGTTCTTGTTGGGATGACGAACACGGCTTCGCTAGCATGCATCGCCCGGGAAGATCTTTGAGAACTAATGAACCGGTTCACAAGTAATCTAATGCTGCGGCACAATGCCAAGGAAAGTCAAGTGTCAATCGGGTCGGGTAATTCCCTTCAGCTTGTCTGTGTTTCTCAGATCCCGGAACGTGCTGAGTTCCCCTTCCGCCGCTTTGAAGTCTCTCCGTTTCCGGTAGATTCTGCCTAGCGCGTAATGGGGCTCCGGATAAGTGGGATCCAACTTGACCGCCTGCTGCAGTTCTACGATGGCTTCCTCGTATTGTTCTTTCCTCTCGAGCACTTGTCCCAGACGAAAATGGGCTACCGGAAAGCGGGGGTCGGTGCGGAAGGAATCGCGTAGATACGCTTCGGCTTCGTCCAATCGGTCCAGCCGGAGCAGGAGAGTGCCCAGGTTCATGGAAGGCCAGGGCCAGCGTAATGTTTGTTCCTGGTTGAGTCGAATGGCCTCTTTGTACGCCTGGATGGCCTCTTCGGTCTGGTTGAGGCCTGCATAGCAGAGCCCCAGCTGGTCGTACCCTTTCATGAACGCAGGATCGAGCCGGACAGCCCTTTCGGCGTAGTGGAGAGCCAGTTGCAAATCCGTCCTTCGATAAGCCAGGCGCGACAGCCAGTAAGGGTACACGGCATTCGATGGATTAGATTGCGTGAGTTTTTCGAGTTCCGCAGTTGCCAGATTCTTCTGGCTGATGGCGATATACGAAAGGGCCAGCAGAAACCGGCTGTGTTCATCGATAGGGCCGAGCAGTTCCGCCTTTTTGAGGACCAGCGCCGCGTTCAGCTGTCTTCCATCGAGAAACAGGATGTCAGCAAGAACAAGCAGGAGGGGCTGTGACTTGGGGTTCTTCTTCGCCTCTTCCGCAAGGAGGTTCTCCGCCGCGGCGTAATTGCGTTTCCCGATCGCTTCCTCGAGAGTCGATCGGGTCACGGCGTCCAGTGGTAGGATCTTTACAGTTGTTGAAGAAGGCGGAGAGATCGCCGATAACTCCTGCACTTGCTGTCCCAGCCCTGCTGACGCCAGCATTAGCAGGAGCGTCGTCATGCGCACTCCGCCTCTGAACAGAATCCCCTGCATGCGTTGGTTTCAAACAATTCTAGCGACCGCCTGCGCTTGGGTCAAGCACCCACGCGGCGCTATAATGCGCCTGCGGTTTCTTTCCATGCGGCACCGAAATGTTCGATGTCTCTGCGTTATTCTGTGCGTGCTATCCGTGCCGTCAGCCAGTCTGCCCGTGCCGCCGGATGCCTCCGCCGACGAAGAGCGGCTGGTTCGGGTTCCGCATATGATCCAGTCCGGGGATCTGCGCGGCGCCAGGAGCGAACTGCAGGAATTGTTTGCGCGCCTTCCTGGGGATCCGCGGATCTACAACCTGCTGGGCGTCATCGACGCGCAAGAGAACAATTTTACCGCAGCGGAATCGAATTTCCAGCGGGCTATTCAACTCGCCCCGCGGTTTACCGGCGCCTACCTGAACCTGGGGCGCTTCTATCAGGAGCATGCCAACCAAAAAGGGGGGATGGAGAAAGCGCTAAGGGTCTACCGGACGCTTCTGGAGTTTGAGCCCGATCACGTGGAGGCGAACTATCAGGCGGCTGGGCTGCTCAACCGGCTGGGACAGTTTGCCTTGTCCCTGCAGCACCTGACGCGGCTACCGGCGGATGCGCAGCAGCGGGCGCCCGCGCTGGCGTTGCGCTGCGCCGATAACGCAGGGCTCGGGCGGCGCGCTCAGGCCGACGCGGCCATAATCCAGTTATCAGCTGCCGCCGATCTGACGGAGGCTGACGTACTCCCAATCCTACCGGCGCTCCACGACCATCACGCCGACGATCTCGCCACACAGTTACTCGAGGTGGTCGTCCAACGCGGGCTCAGTTCCAAAGTGAGCATTCAGGCGCTGGCCGGGCTCGAGGAAAAGCAAAGCCGGTTCAAGGAAGCTCGTGCAGCGCTGGAGAAAGACCTGGAGCTCGAGCCGCCCTCCGTTGCTGTGCTCATCCGGCTCGCCAAACTCGCCTACCAGGCCGGAGATCTCGAAGGAGCGGTTGGTTACCTGGCACACGCTCGTGACCTGGAACCGAAAAACGCCGCCATTCATTTCTTCTTCGGAATGGTGTGCATCGAGCTCAAATTACCGCCGGAGGCTAAGCAATCGCTGAAGGAAGCGGTTCGTCTGGATCCCGATAACCCGCACTACCACTACGCGCTCGGCGCAGTGCTGCTGCAGGAGAAGAACTCCGACGAAGCGATTCCTCACTTCAGGAAATATCGGGACGCCCGCCCTGACGATCCGCGTGGAAATTTCGCCCTGGGTGTTGCATATTTCGACGCCTATCAGCTCGACGCTGCGCGCAAGGAGTTGGAGTCGGTGGCGGCCCGGCCAGAGACGCGCGTAGGCGCAAACCTGTACCTCGGACGGCTCGCTGTTCGCCAGGACAACCTGACGGAGGCCGCGGATCGCCTGCGTAAGGCGGTAGAGTCCGATCCCTCGTCTCCCGAGCCCTACGCCGAACTCGCTCTGGTCCACATTCTCCGCAAAGAATACGCCCCCGCCGAAAGCAACCTGGCCCGAGCCCTCAAAATCGCGCCCGACGATTACCGGACAAACCTCAACCTGCTGATGCTTTATAAGCGAACAAAAGATTCCCGAGCCGAACAGCAGGCGCGCCGGGTCGAGCAGTTGCAGAAGGCTGGTGAGGAACGGGAGCTGCTGCTGCTGCGCAGTCTCGAGATTCGACCCTACTGAATGCACCTGGCCGGGTGCGGAAGAACGGTCCACGCTTCGCCAACTCTCGTGAAAATGAACCAGTTGATGAACAGGGAGCTCGGAAAATTAAATGTTTAAGCCCAAAAAGAATCGTTTAAGCCTTAAAAAAACTTGACACGTGGGCCTTTCCGTTGCAGTATCGTCAAATACCTACTACGGAGGCGGTTTTATGTTCAGGCCGGGCGGTTGCGTTATCGCTGCAGTCCTTTTCTGCGCCGCGCTTACAGGCGTTATGTGGGCGCAAGGCACACGGGCAAGCATCTCGGGAGTCGTTCGGGATCCCACCGGTGCAGCTGTTCCAGCGGCCGAGTTGAGTCTACGATCGCTCACCAATTCCGCCGTGGTGAAGGCTACCTCTGGGGCGGACGGCTTCTACGCATTCCCCGATGTCGTGGCGGCCGCATATGACCTCACGGTCGCCGCCAAGGGATTCCACGAATACATCCAGCGGGGCATCTCGATCAATCTGGATCAGCAGGTCCGAATCGACATCTCGCTGGAACTCGGCGCAACATCCGAAGCCATTGAGGTGACTTCGAACGCCTCGCCCCTGAATTTCGATTCGGCGGTGCAGAAGGGGACAATCCAGCCAAATGAACTGGAGCAACTCCCGCTGATTCTCGGCGGCCAGACGCGAACCGCCGTATCGTTTGCGAGACTGCTGCCGGGTGTCACTACAGGGGGCGATGATGACAAGCTTAACTTCAATACGCGGATCAATGGCGGCACCAACGAAACGGATGAAGCTCTGCTGGACGGCGTCTCTATCGTGGATGGTTCTCTCGGCCAGAACGGGATTGAACTTGCTGTGACCGGCCACCCCATGTCGCCGGATGCGATTCAGGAAATCACGCTGTTGACCTCGAATTACGATGCGCAGTACGGCTATACCTCCTCGTCGGTGCTGACGGCCATCACCAAATCCGGCACTAATAGCTTTCATGGCACTGCTTACGAATTGCTGCGCAACACCGATTTCAACGCTCGCCCCTTCGGGGTTGCCGCGAGGCCCGTAGACAAAGAGAACGATTTTGGCGGAAACATCGGCGGGCCCCTGAAGCTGCCTGGGATTTCCTCGGGCCGGAAGAAAGCCTTTTTCTTCACGAACTACGAGGGCTTCAGGATAAAGGGCGCTTCCAATGCGCCCCGCTATACCGTTCCGACCGCCCAGGAAAGGGCGGGAGACTTCAGTGATTGGCCAGCTCCGATCTATGATCCCGCCACTACTCAGGTAAACCCCAGCTACAACCCGAACCTGCCGATCAGTTCGACGAATCTCCCCGACACGCGTCAGCAGTTCATGGGGTGCAATGGCAATCAGCCCAACGTGATCTGTGCGTCGGACCCACGGCTGGTAAATAGCGCGGCCTTAGCTTGGTTGAAGTACCTGCCGATGCCCAATCTGCCCGGCATCATTGACAATTACACGCCGCCGACTCCGGTTAACGGCACAGTGAACGCGGACAGCACGGTGCTTGATGTCAAAGGAGACTTTTACTGGCACGATAACGACCATTTCACTGCCACCGTTCACTATTTCGGATCCTTCGGAAACGGTCAGCACATTTTACCGGTTCAGATCGACA
>Ga0302324_100001004_pt1 | contig 70054 bp, 71 predicted proteins | sample Palsa_T0_1_FD_201949 | JGI IMG/M metagenome (GOLD analysis project Ga0302324, IMG submission 201949) | Peat permafrost microbial communities from Stordalen Mire near Abisko, Sweden - Palsa_T0_1 | ecosystem: Environmental > Terrestrial > Soil > Palsa > Peat permafrost | place: Sweden: Abisko...
CGACTGATTGCGGCTGGCAAAGCCCCCAAAGTGGCCCTCGTCGCCGTGATGCGCAAACTCATCATCCTGCTCAACCAACTACTCAAAAACCCAGAATTCCAACTCACATGACAAGACAGTTGCTACCACGGTGCCGCTAAGGGCCTTGCTTTTGACACCAGCAGCAATCTCTACGTGGCGGTCACGGGCACAATCAATCCTCATTCCGGAACAATTTATGATGCCTCGGTTGTCGTATTCAATACCAACGGAGGACTTGGAACTCTCTTCGCCTCCGACCCTAGTAACCTCACCCCGAACGGCATAGCCTTCGGCAGCGGCGGCAATCTCTACGTTGCGAATTCCGACAACAATATTGAGGAATACAATACCGACGGAATTGGAAGCGTCTTCGCCACCTCCGGCTTGGATGACCCGACATTTATCGCAACACAGATTCCCGAACCGTCCACGTGGTCGCTGCTGGCCGTCAGCGCGCTGTTGCTCTGGCCGCTCCTCAAGCGCAGGCGGGCGTAGGTGGTTCGCGTGGACTAAATTTCGCGTCGGGAAAAGATCAGGTGGGCGGCCACGACCAGGATCACGGTTCGCACCAACCCGTAGACGATGATCTCGCTCACGTGCGCCCAGGGCACGGCTTTGCCGAGGTTGATGTCGTCGGCGATACCGAACAATCCGAAGTCGGGCACAACGGCCAACACCGCCATCAGCAGCCGGTGCGCGCCCCACATTTCCGCCGCGCTCCCGCGCAACATCCCCGCCACGAACACCATGAACGGCACCACCACGTTGAACACCAATGATGTCGAGAACGTCGAGACCAGCAAGGTGATCGCCGCCACGAGGACGGCCTTCGCCAGGTCGGTCAAAACCGCCTTTACCAGGTCGGGATCGAGCGCATCGACCTGAATCTGCTTGATCTGCAAATGCGCATCGTCCTTGGCTGCCGCCGTCTCACCCAGGTAGGTCTGGCTCAACTCGCGGATCATCGCCTGTTCCTTGATGCCCAGCACGGCGGCGAACAGCACGCACATGGCGATCATGCTCAACACGAGGAGAAACAGGCTTCCGAAAAATTTTCCGAGCAGAAACTCGAAGCGCCGCACCGGTTTCGCCAGGATCGTGTAGATCGTCCGGTTCTCCACCTCATTGGGCAGCAACTGCGCCGTTCCTACAATCGCAATCAGCGTGCTAATGACCGAGATGACTCCCAGGCATGTGTCCTTGATGAACTTGAATTGCTCGCCAAAGGTGAACTGGGCAAAAAACACTGACAGCGCAATGAACACAAACCCGATCACCAGAAAAAGAATGAGCACCTTTTGCCGCACCGCTTCCGTCAGCGTGTTCACGGCGATCACGCCCACGCGGTTCAGGGAGAACCCGACCCGCTCGTGGCTGGCGCTCGCACTCGTAGTCTCAGTCATGATGGCCGGCTCCTCGTGTGTCTTTCCTCAGGGCGTCAAGGAACAGCGACTCCAAGCTGGTTTGGGGATGCTCGACGGAAATGACCGAGGCCCCCGCGGCCCGCACCGCCTCCTCGACCCGCGCCCGCGCCGCTTCGGGCAAATCCTGCACGGTAATGCTCAACCGCCGCTGGTCGCTGATGAGAGTTTTGACGTCGCCCTCCAAAATCATCTGCCCGAGGTTGAGCACGCCGATGCGGTCGCACACATCCTGCACCTGCGCCAGCAAATGCGAACTCAGCAACACGGTCTTGCCCATGCCCTTCAAGCGCAGGATCAAATCGCGAATGTCCTTGCTGCCGATCGGATCCACGCCCGCCGTCGGTTCGTCGAGCAACAACAGTTTCGGATCGTGGATGAGCGCCTGGGCCAGCCCGATGCGCTGCAGCATGCCCTTGGAATAGCCTGACAGACGGCGGTCGCGGGCTTTCGCCAGCCCGACCAACTCCAGCATCTCGTCGATGCGCTTCTGGAGCGACACGCCGCTCATGCCACACAGCTTCCCGTAAAACTGCAGCGTCTCTGCGCCCGTCAAGTACCGATAAAAGTACGGGTTTTCCGGCAGGAAGCCCACGTGCAGCCGGGACACCACCTTGGTGCACGGCACGTCAAACATCCATGCCGCGCCGTCCGTCGGCGCAATGAGGTCGAGCACCAGCTTCAGCGTGGTGCTCTTGCCCGACCCGTTCGGCCCGAGCAATCCGTACACCTCGCCTTCGCGCACGCGGAGGTTGAGTTTATCCAGCGCCAGCAACCGGCCCTTGCGCCAGCCCAGATCATACTTCTTCGTCAGATTCTCTGTTCGTATCGCATCCATGCAATTTTAGTGTCGTATCTCAAAGTCGCGGAATTCCCCTGTTCCCTCGCCCCAATTCACGTCGGCATTCCGAATATGGCTGCCGAGTTGGCTGGCGCGCACCGCCTCCAGAAACGCCGTGACCTCTTGCTCCGCGCCTTCCGCAACCAACTCGACGCGTCCGTCATGCAGGTTGCGCACATATCCCGTCAACTCGAATCCGCAAACAATCTCGCGCGCCGTGTATCGAAACCCGACCCCATGTACCCGCCCCGAGTAAAACACCGTCGCACGCTTGCCCATAAAACCAGACCGCGAGATTAGCGGCAAACCGCGACTCAGTCAAGCGAACGGCTCCGCCAGCGACTCTGCGCAGTCCGGCTGTAGCCGCGTTTGCTAAGTGGCACTGCGCGCGGTTAACAATCGCGCCTACAGCGGATGAATCTCCCCTTGAAACGGCCAGTCCTCAACGTGCGCCGCCAAGCCCGCTCGGACCGGATTCTGTCGCACATATTCCCATTTCTCCGCGTAACTCTCCTCCGACCGCAACACGTGGTCGAAGAACTCCCGCTGCCACACCCGCGTTGTAGCCGCGCGGTGAGCGCGGCTTGTCATCGATCGTGCCAGCGGCAGAACCGCGGTCAGCGCCCGCGGCTACAGCCGGCCCAAGTTCTCGCGCGATTCGTTTGCTCGTCCATTCTTTCCACGCCCCGACGAAAACCGATAATGACTTCGCGTTGTGTTCTGCCGCGCAGAAAAAATGCACGTGGTCCGGCATGATTACGTACCGGCCCACCAGCCAGCCGTGGCGCTCCTCGGCGGTACGCCATTCGCCAGTGAGAATAGCCGTAACGACAGTTGCCGCGAGGATGGGCCGCCGTCGGTGTGTGCAGGCAGTGACGAAATAAGCCGGTGAATCCAACCAAACCCGTTCCAACCGTCGCAGGTGTTTGTGTTGATCTTCGTGCATGCGTCCGAAGCCTGGCCGTAGACGCAATTGCTAACCGCGGCCACCGTCTGCGCCCCTTACTTCCCGGCCAACCACTCGATGACCGTACGGGCTTCCTTTCCGAACAGCACCCGGACCGCGACGCGAATCTCATCACGGGATTCCGGATTGCGTTTCCAGCGTTGCCGCAAGGTGCGGAGCCACGGGTCATAGGGCTTGGCCGCGCGGTACGGCGCGCGCGGCTCGGAAACCGTGAGGGTGCGGGTGCCCGATAACAGCCGGCGCATCGGCTCGAGACCAATCGGTTTCGCCGTGAACGCTTCGGCGGGCAGACCGAGGCGGTAGGCAATGGATTCGAGGCCCTTGATCGACGGCACGCGGTTGCCCGCGCTGAAATCGCTCACCGATCCCTGGCTGATGCCGAGCTGCTCCGCGGCTTCCATTTGCGTCCACGTCGCTGCCGTCAGCAACATGCGGAAGTTGGCGGTAAACACCCGCCGTTTATCGTAATTTAATGTTGACATGTTTATCGTATTCCGATATGTGGGGCGTCATGTTGACGTATCCATACTATTGTTGGTACACGACAGAACAGACCATAAGCCCGTCCCAAATTCAAGCCAGAAAACAACTGCCCACACCCTGCTGATGTCCAGGCCCGCACGACTTTCCCCGGTCGAGGTGCGCCGCACTCCTTCCCCACGACGCGCGGACGAGACATTCATGGTCGAGCCCGCGGCTCGACGCACCGCCCATTTCGATTGAGACTGATGAACCGCAGGAGACCGAAACACAGAAAATCGGCGCCAGCAGCGGAGTCTGTTTTTCGACACCCGTGGTTTGTCAAGATGCTCCCCTCGCCCATCAACGGCGAGGTCCGCCTCTCTGTGCAACGCCCTTCCGTCTGGATCTCCGTCGCCGCAACGACCGAACTCATCGCCTGCTCGGTCCAAAAAGTCCACAACCTGTGTGAAGAAGGCACGCTCGAATGGCGGTGGGTCCACTACGAAGGCGCCGGCGGCAAGAAACTCGTCCTCGTCGACTCCGTCCAACGGTACATCACCCGCAAATCGCAGTTCCAAACCTGCTAGCACCTGACAAAACACACTGTCTGTTGGAGCCGCGGAGCTCAGTCGCCGCGTCATCATGGATGCTTGCGGCTTCCGACACACGCCGACAGAGCGGGGTGGCTACAAAATCTCATTTTGTCAGGCGTGCCTAGGACTTCCTCCTACCCCCCTCTCAGGCCCTTGCCCCATATCATGCTGCCGCAGACTGGACGACAATTCAGTGGAGGAAGATATGAATCTGGCAACAACGCAGGCCCGGCCAACGGGGTCGAAAAAGGCCATTCTCGTCATCGGCGGCGATGCACTTCTGCGCGACGGACTCGCCATGATCATCAATCGCGCGCCCGATTTCACCGTCTGCGGACAGGCTGAAAACGTCGCCAAAGCCATCGCCGCCGTCACATTGCTCAGCCCCTACGCGATGCTGGTAAGCGTGTTGCTGGACGGCAGCCGGGGTCTCGACTCGATCAAAGCCCTCAAATCCCTGTTCCCCACACTGCCCATCGTCGCTGCTGTCCATGACGAACATCTCCTCGCCGTCCAGGCCATGAAACTCGGCGCCACCGGCATTGTCATGGACGAAGATGTCCTCGGCTCACTGCGCCGCGCCCTGGGAAAAGTCCAACCCCTCCCCCACCACCGCGCCAATCCGCCAAAAGCGAACTCGTAATCTTCGTGCCGTCGCCGAAGCACTCTGGCGCATCGGCGACCGGTACCTGCCTTCTCGTAGGAGCAGGCCCCCGCGCCTGCCTCCGTTCCGGCGAAGGGCACACACGGGCCTTCGCCGCGCCGAAGTGGCTTCGGCCACGCAGGCGGGGGTGCACCACTACAATCCGACTTGCGAAACGTCATCAGCGCAGACGACCGCTACTACCGCGTGGGCGCATCTCGGCACTGCCACCGTCGGCAGCGAGACGTTCACGGTAATGGAGTCGGGAGTAAAGTAACCGGGCCCGCGACCCCCAGCGTTTTTCCAACGGGGAGCGAGGCAAAAAGCACGGCAGGTGCAGGCCGGGCGTATTTTGGCACTGCCACTGTAGTGGGGCCGGGCGTCCCGCCCGCCGCTCTGGGAGATTGTCACGAGGCGGGCGGGACGCCCGCCCCACTCCCCTCGGACTTGGTTTTGGTTGTAGTATCCAGACGCACCCGCGCAGGCCTGAAAACCCCAAATTATCTTGACCGTCGGGCGATTCTTGTGCTGTACTCCGCCCCGTTGGCGAGGCGAAGAGGCTGGTGTCACGTTCGCATGCGCTCCTCTGTTTCCCTCCAGAATCGCAGGATATACTGACGTTCAGGTCATCACGCAGGTCGCACTGCACAGCGGTTCAGAAACACGCATCGCTACCCCTGTGCCCATTCATCTACGGTATTCCGTTCCGCCACCCTGTTGTCCTGCAACCCGTAGGAGATAATCCATGACGAGAATGTTCCCAGAGCGGTCAGCGAGCGTCGGGAGCGTAAGTCATACGGGAAATGTAGTTATCTGCTGAAATGGAATCACTGCAAACATAATAAGGGAATTATGAATACTCGTTCAGTCCATTCGTTTCTCATAACCGTGCTGCTGGCCAGTCTCGGCTTGATGTCGCCTGGCCGCGCGCCGGCCCAGACATTCACCGTTCTGCATTCATTTCCGTACCTTGCTGCGGGTGATACCAACATTGACGGAATTGAACCGATAGGCGGGTTGTTATTGTCTGGCAGCACGCTGTATGGGACGACGTTAGCTAGCGGCATCGCTGAGGGCGGTGAGGGCGATGGCACGGTATTCAAGCTCAACACCGCCGGCATGAATTATGAGATCGTATATAGGTTTGGCACTGGCGCGAACGACGGGGGGGGCTGTATAGCGGCTTGATTTTATCGGGCAGCACCTTGTATGGGACCACGTCTGTAGGGGGGAGTTTGCTTGGCGGTGATGGCACGGTGTTTGCCGTAAATACCGATGGCTCGGGTTATACAAATCTGCATACTTTCACGCTACAAACAGAGGACAAAGACACCAATAGCGTACTGTATGAAGCTTTTACCAACAGCGACGGAGCCAGCCCGCGTGCCGGTTTGCTTCTATCCGGAGATACACTGTATGGAACGGCGGAGGAAGGCGGTATTTATGGCGCTGGCACGGTGTTCGCTGTCAACACCAATGGCACGGGTTTTACGGTTCTCCATAGTTTTAGCAGTAGCGTCAGTGATGGAGCGTCTCCGAACGGCAGTTTGGTTTTATCGGGCAACACACTGTATGGGACAGCCATCAACACGGTGTTCGCTGTCAACACCGATGGCACGGGTTTTACGAATCTCCATAATTTTAGCGGCAGCGACGGACTCCAGCCGGAGTGCGGGTTGATTTTATCGGGCAATACCTTGTATGGGACAACGGAGGTGCTTGGTGGTGGGAACGGCACGGTGTTCGCCGTCAACACCGATGGCTCTGGTTTTGCAACCCTTCATGTGTTTAATGACTTTAGCGACGGAGGTCATCCGTATGCCGGTTTGACTTTGTCCGGCGATACACTGTATGGAACGGCGCTAGGAGGCGGCATTTACGGCAGTGGCACGGTGTTCGCCATCAACACCAATGGCTCGAACTTTGCCGTTCTACATAGTTTCGATGCAATCAGCGCTAATGCTGCCGGTGTCGGTACCAACAGCGACGGAAGTTCCTTGTATGGCGGTTTGGTTTTATCCGGCAATACACTGTATGGGACGGCAGAGCAAGGCGGGATTTATGGCGATGGCACGGTGTTCGCCATCACCCTGCCGGGCGGTGGCGGCACCAACTGCCTGTATTCGATCAACCCAACCAATGCCGTGTTCGGCGCGTCGGGCGGCTCCGACAGCGTGAGCGTCACCGCTTCCAACGGATGCGCTTGGACGGCCATCAGCAACAGCGGCTTCATTACAATCACCTCCAGCACCAACGGCTCCGGCGATGGCGTCGTCAATTACACCGTGGCCGCCAACTCCAACACCATCAGCCAGACCGGTTCGATGACGATTGCCGGGGAGACATTCACAGTCACACAGTCAGGCGCATCCGCCGGGGTCTGCACTTATACGTTAGGCGTGACCAACGCCGGGTTCGCCGCCACGGGTGGCCCCGGTACCGTGAGCGTCACTGCGTCCAATGGGTGCGCCTGGACAGCAGCGAGCAACGACCCGTCATCCATCACGATCACCTCCGGCAGCAACGGTTCCGGCAACGGCACGGTCCAGTACAGCGTCGCTGCCAACACGAACAGCAGCGAGCAGGTTGGCACGATGACCATCGCCGGCCAGACGTTCACGGTCACACAGTCAGGCGCATCCGCCGAGACCTGCACCTACACGTTGAGCGCGACGAGCGTCAGCTTGCCGGCGAAGGGCGGCACGAAGACCGTGAAGGTGAAAGCCAAGGGCACCGACTGCGCATGGACAGCGGTCAGCAACGATGACTTCATCACGATCATTGCCGGGGCGAGCAGTTCGGGCGACGGCACGGTGGACTACAGCGTGTCGGGCAATACCAACACCTCGGTGCGCAGCGGCACGATCACCATTGCGGGCGAGACATTCACCGTCAATCAGGCGCTGGGCGGCTGCAAACTAACACTCAGCCCGAAGGACGGCAAATTCAAGGCGGCGGGTGGTTCGGCCACCGTGAAGGTGAAGGCCAACCTCAGCGATTGCGCGTGGACGGCGGCGAGCAACGACGATTTCATCACAATCACGACGGGCGCCAGCGGCATGGGCGACGGCACGGTCAGTTACACCGTGGCTGCGAACACGAACACCACGGCCGTCACCGGCTCGATCGCCATCGGCGGCGAGACGTTCACGATAACACAGGCGGGAGCAAAGTAACCGGGCCCGCGGCCCCCAGTGAGCGTTTTTCCAACGGGCGGCGAGGCAAGCGAGCGGATGTCGCAGGCCTGAAAACCTCAAATTGTCTTGACCGTCGGGCGATTCTTATGCTCTACTCCGCCGCCGTTGGCGAGGCGAAGAGGCTGGTGTCACGTTCGCATTTGCTCCTCTGTTTCCCTCCAGAATCGCAGGATACACTGACGCTCAACGCATCACGCGGGTCGCATGATAAGGCGCTCGGTCACGACGCAACTTTATCCGTTTGGCCGCTCAACCATCCCAGACTCTTGCCACCATCAAAGGAGAATCGACCATGAAGACCAGAGTTTTCATCGCCATCGCACTTGGCATCGCCATAAGACTCACCGCGCACGCGCAAGTGGTGGTGTACTCCGACGATTTCGAGGAGTTCAGCACCGGCACGGCGCTGTCTCAAACGAATTACGTCCCGAGCGTCGGCGCTTACGTCAACATTACGAACGAGAATACCCACGTGAATTCGACGACAGTCGTCGCCACTAATTTTCTCGGCAGCGCCCAGGCGTTATTTGAGCCGGGCACCCTCCCGTATCAGGCGAACTACGAAGGCTATCTCGCCGAAGCGCAGGTCGATCAGGTCCTGACCTTGAGCTTCACGTTGTGGATTCCGACAACAGTCGGGAGCGCCAATCACTTCGGCGGGTTCGGCCTGGATTTGATGACGACCGCCGTCAATGACGTCAGTAACACGCCTCCGTTGCTACTCTTCAACGACGACGGCCAAGTGCTGGTGTCCACCAATAACGCGACGATCTTCGGTTCCTTGGATCTGCCCGACGTGCCAATTGGCAATTGGAGCGCCCTGGCAGGCACCATCACGACCAATGTGTTGGTGTTAAATTATCCTGCGGGCACGTTTTCGTTCTCCATCAATGGCGCGGCGTTGACCAACATGGCGATCCCCGGCTTCTTCACCAACGTCTTCGACGCCGTACGCTTGACAGCCTTCGAGGCAATCACCAATGCCGGCATCGCCTCGCTGGGCAACAGCTTCGCGCTGGGCGACGTACAGGTCAGCGTGCCAACCACGAGCGGCGTCACCAGCGGTGTGGACCTCGCTGTCAGCGAGTCCGTCAGCGCCAACTCCGTGACCGTTGGCGACACGTTCAGTTGCACGATCATCCTTACCAACCGCGGCAGCGACACCGCTACCGGCATCATCGGCACCGGGAGCGTCTCCAGCAACCTGACGGTCATTTCGGTGACCGGCTGTGGCCAGGGCAGCTCGCAGGACCAGTGTGCCCTCGGTACGCTGGCCAGCGGCGCCAGCACTACCATCGTCCTCACCGTCACCGCCGCCGCCGTGGGCCAAGGCTGCATCACCACCAGCGCGTCTGCCAACGAGACTGATGTCAATCCCGCCAACAACAGCTCCACGATCTGCCTCACCGTCGCATCCGCCGAGACCTGCACCTTCACGTTGAGCGCGTCGAGCGTCACGTTGCCGGCCAAGGGCAGCACGAAAACCGTGAAGGTGAAAGCGAAGGGCGCCAGTTGTTCGTGGACAGCGGTCAGCGACGATGACTTCATCACGATCATTGCCGGGGCGACCGGTTCGGACGACGGCACGGTGGACTACAGCGTGTCGGGCAACACCAACACCTCGGTGCGTAGCGGGACGATCACGATTGCGGGCGAGACGTTCACCGTCAAGCAGGCGATTGGCGGATGCACGTTCTCGCTCAGCCCGAAGGATGCGAAATTCAAGGCGGCAGGCGGTTCGGCGACCGTGAAGGTGAAGGCGAACCTCAGCGATTGCGCGTGGACGGCGACCACGACGAACAACTTCATCACCATCACAGCGGGCGCCAGCGGCGTGGGCAACGATACGGTCAGTTACACGGTCGCGGCCAACACCAACACCACGGCCGTGACCGGCTCGATCACCATCGGCGGCGAGACGTTCACGATAACACAGGCGGGAGCAAAGTGACTCATCCGGCTGACAGACCATGTATGTTGAGATTGGGTCTCGAGCGGACCGTGTGAGCGAGGATGGCCGTGCTGGGCCCGCGCGGTATAACCGCGTCCGCCTCGTCCCGTAGCTCGTTGGACAGGCAAGACGCCTGTTCAACCCCACAACTGCCCGAGCACAGGTCTGCCGTGCTCCGTTCCGTTCGTGATCAATATCCCGCGCTCACTCCCGAGACGATTTCTCCCGCAGCTTCCTTCATAATATTCACGCTGCTCGATGTGCCGACGCGGGTCGCGCCGGCCGCGACCATCTTCAGCACGTCGGCGAGCGTGCGCACGTTGCCGGCGGCTTTCACGCCGAGTCCCTTGTCGCGAACAATCCGGCTCATGAGCGACACGTCTTCCACGGTCGCGCCGCCCGAACTGAAGCCGGTGGAGGTCTTGACGAAATCAGCATGGGCTTTCATGGACAATTCGCACGCCCGCGCCTTCTCTTCGTTCGTAAGGAACGACGTCTCCAAAATCACTTTGCTCTTCGCGCTGCCGTCATGGCAGGCCTCGACCACGGCGCGAATGTCCCGCAACACCAGTTCGTCATTGCCGCTCTTGAGCTCGCCAATGTTGATGACCATGTCAATTTCCTTCGCGCCCTGACGGATGGAGGCGCGCGCTTCCATCGCTTTGGTCTCGGGCGGTTGCGCGCCGAGCGGGAAGCCGACAACACCGCAGACTTTCACGTCGGAGCCGGCGAGAAGCTCGCGCGATAACGACACCGATGACGGGTTCACGCACACGGAGTAGAACTTGTATTGGCGCGCCTCGCGGCAGAGTTGCTCAATGTCGGCGTATGTGGCGTTTGGACGCAGCCCGCTGTGATCGATGAGTTGCGCGATCTGCGCGGGAGAAAGATTCAGCTTCGGGGCTGTGGCGGCGCCGGGCGGATTGCCGGCGGCGGCAAGGAGTTCCTGCACGCGTTTGGCGATCCGTTCCAGATCGGTGTTCGTCGTCATACTGAATGCGCGCTCCGCATTGCGGGATCCTAGACTCTCTAATCCGGCAGGTCAATTCCCCGTCGCCGGACGGGTGTGATTAAAAGGTCGTAGTCGCTGGATCGAATTCCTCCTCACCCGTCCCCGCAAACGACGGCGGGGCCGGCCTCTCGCCCGGCGGGGCGAGGCGCGCGTTGCTACCATTTCCTCTCCCCTTGGGGGAGAGGATTAAGGTGAGGGGTCCCGTTGGCTTCTGATTACCACTGTTAATCATACCGTCGCCGCACATGCGCGGAGCGCTGTCGCGCGGGCGTCCAAACGATACTATTTTGCATTTTGACCGCACTTTCCAGGTCAAAAGTCTCCATTTCAGGCCATTTTTCACGATTTTCTCCCTCCAAAACAAAACCTTCCAAACCTTCCAAACCTTCCAAACCTCATTCACGGCTTTTTTTTATTTGGCCTACTCTCGCCACCGTTGATGAAAACGGTCGCTGAAAAACGGAAGGAGCGAAGATGAACTGGCTGACGAAAGTCGCGATATTTTTCGGACGGAAAAAATTCGAAGAGTTTGCCCAGGCCAACCCGCAGCTTCCCGACGACGCCCTGGCGGTCGCCAACACGCTCGACACCTATCCTGTTCGTGGTGCGGTCACGCTCATTGCCGGCTCGCTCGCCCACGCCATCGACAATGTCCTGCGCGGCTCCGAAACAGTCGAACAACTCGCCACGCACGCGCTCCTCATTCTCGCGGGCGTGTGCCTCATCTGGATTCGCCACGCCATCAGCAAGCACGACGTGACCGTGAACGCCGCCCTGCAACAAGCGCGGGCCGTCTCCGGCCTCACCGCGCAGATAAGCTCGCTGGCCGTCGCCTTTGTGATCTTCGGGTTCTTCGTCGTTAATTCTCCGCTGGCCAACGCGCAGACGAACGCGCCACCAGCGGCAACGAATCTCACCTCCGTTGCCGACCTGTTCACCCAATTTGTCTCCGATGTCGGCCACTCCACCCGCTTCAGCAGCGGCGTGGGGATCAACCTGCACGCCAAGATCGCCCCGCTCCTTTCCCAGGAACTCAGTCTCTTCGGCGAGACGGGTACCAACTCCTCCTGGTCCACCGGCCCATCCCACGCGACGTTTTTCCTCTCCAAAGAGAACGAGGAACAACTCGGGTGGTCGGTCAGTGGCAGTTGGACTTCCCCGCCACGCATCCTGCGGCTCGCGCTGTTCAACGCCAGCGACATCGACTGGACCGTCAACTGGGGCCTGCCCGTCGAGGATTACTACACCCTCTTCCGCCACGCCGATTGGCGTGAAAACCGCCTCGGCGTCTCGGTCACACGGAAATTTTAGCGGAATAATTTCATGATCATTCAACGCATCTACCACACCGACACGATAACAGCCGCGGCCAAGATGGCCACCCTGCAAGACCACCCATTAGTCAATTGTCGGGCGGCCATTCTGCCCGCCGACTCATCAATAACAATGCCGAATGATCCAACAGCGGTGGCGGCCAACATGGCCGCCCTACAAACAGAGAAGACGATAGGTAACAGAAAGCGTACCTCGTCATGAACGATCACGGAATCAACTGGACCGCCGTCCTCGCGGCCATCGCGCTGCTGGAATTCCTCCGCAGCCTGGCCATCTACATCTTCATCAGCCCGTTGCGCGGCGCGGGCAAGAAGATCGACCTCCTCGAACATCAGATCAGCAGCCTCAACGTGTCCCACCTGCAGCGGAACGTCGAGGACCATGAAAATCGCGTCCGCGACCTGGAGCGCGATGCGATGCCCGTCGGGGATTTCCACCGCTACACGGACATCGCCGAGCGGGACCGCCGCCTGATGAACAAGAAACTCGACATCCTCCTGCAACGCACCGCGCACCTGCGCAAACCCGAAGACGAAAGGGAACTGTCCGATGAGAACTGAAATAGTGGGGCGGGCGTCTCGCCCGCCGGTGAATCAATTGAAGATCGCGGGCGGGACGCCCACGCCACTAGCAGAAGGGAACTGAATCATGAAACCTGAAGACCTTCGCGACCTGCGCGTCGCCATCCTGCGCGAACTCTACCGCATCCAACCGCTCGGCCGCCGCGTGGTCATGCTCCACCGCCTCGTGCAACAAGAGGTCGCGTGCCGTGAAACCGACGTCGCCGCTCAGCTCGCATTCCTCTTGGGCAAATCCTTCGTACGCGAAATCAAGGCCGACGACATCGCCCCCGGCCTCGACCCGTTCTGGTTCATCACCACCGCCGGCATGGCCCATTGCGAGGAGAAGCACCTTGTCTAAGGCGCACGATCTTAACGTCGGACGTTCAACATTGAGCGTTCAACGTTCCATGCGTTTCCCGGCGGCAGTCTCGCTCACGCCCCGCGCAACCAGCATCGCCCCGCCCTTACCCATGGCCGCCCCGGCACGGACACCCCGGCCAATCCCCACGATGCCGGCTCTCCCCGCCGCGTTGCGCACACTCATAACCCGCCTGCTGCGCCTCCTTGTTCTCCCGGCGGGACTCCCCGCGAGCTGCCGCCGGTTTTTTCATTTTGGATTTTCGATTTCGGATTGGGGATTGCCAGGAACGGAGGCGGCGTATGGGTAAGAAGAAGCAGTGGCATCGGCGCATCTGCAAGATGGCGCGGCTCCCCTTTGATCTCCGGAGCGAAATCAACGTCAAGCTGCGGGACGGCTGGCGGCTCACAACGATCGTGGACTGGTTGTTCGGGCAGCGGGTCGACCGGGATGTGCCAGACCTCAACCTGAAGGCGGGAGAACCTTGCTCGCTGGCATGGACACGCACATCAACGGACGAAGCGACAGCGCGGACGACCTGTCGCTTTGCGCTGTCCCGGTGGCTCAGCAGCGGCTATGTCGATTGGCTTCGAGAAGAAGCCGAGACGGACAAGCGGGTCCGCCTCGTCGAACACGTGGAGAAGCTCAGTCAGGCGGCCAGTCAAAAGGGCGAGCCCGATTCGAGCGTGGGCGGCACCCTGATCATCCGTTCGCTGTTGATGGAGGCCATTCAAGAGGTTTGCACCGGCGACAACGATCCCGCTGAAATCGCCCGGCTGGCCAACGCGTGGGCGCGAATGAACCAAACTGGCACCGAGGTTGAAAAGCTCAAGCTGCGCTCTCAAGAGGTCATCGAAGTTGGACTCCAGGCGCTGTACGACGAAATGAAAGACAATCCGGACGCGATCGCACAGTTTCAGAAGCTTCGCGAAATCATGAAGCGCCCGGCGAAACGAACCTCATGAATTCCCACACGGAAAACGTCGGCCAGAAAATCGATCATGCTGCCGAGCCGAAAGTCGTGACGCCGTCCGTCCGCTCTTTCCGCGAGTTTCTGGAGAAACATGCGCGCGTGAAGACGCCGGATGGGAGCTACCTGCCTTACACGTTTGTTGGGAGAGAGGCGTTGGAGTTTGTGGTGGGGATCGTTGATAAAGTCCTCTGCTCCGAAGTTAGTGGGGCGGGCGTCTCGCCCGCCGATAATGTGATTCGCGGGCGGGACGCCCGCGCCACTATTCAACCTATCTCCGACGCCCGCCTCACTGCCACCGGATCCGCCCAATGGGGCAAAACCATTTTGGAACTCAACCTCCTTGCCTATGCCGCCGGACTCCAATTTCGTTCCGTCGGCCTGTTCCTGCCCGATGAAGACCTCGTCGAAGGCATCGTGGACAGCAAGCTGCGCCCCGACGTTCTCGACCAGCAGCCCTGGCTCAATTCCCTCATTACTCTCGGCAAAGCCGAAAACGCGTCCGGCAAAACCGTCAACCGCAAAGGCCTGTTCACCTGCACTGATGGCAGGAAAAAGTCGCATGGCATGATCCACGGGATGCAAAAAATCCCGACCTCCTTCAGTTTCGACATCGTGATCGAAGACGAGAAGGACGACATCCCGCCCACCATGTCGCGCTATCTCACCGCGCGCATGACCGCCAGCGACCTGCGGTTCCGGTTAAGCATCGGCACCCAGCGCTACGCCGGGGCCGGCCAAAACAAAGAATTCAAAGCCGGCACCATGCACATCGGCCACTTCACGTGTCCGGCGTGCGGTCATCAGCAGAACCCGGAAGAGAATTGGCCGGGGATCTGTCGGTTGGCGGTCGATGGTATGTCACGACTCACGGACCCACAGCTTCAACTCGAAGGAAACTTCCGCGCTGTTAGTAGCGCGGGCGTCTCGCCTGCGGTCGTTGCCGTCGGATGCCAATCCACAACGGCCGCAACCGGGACGGTCGCGCTACCGGGGATTTTTGATTTTGAGCCGGACGGTCACTTCTACCTCGCCTGCGTTCGCTGCGGCGCGGAACTCGACCGCCACGCCCCCGTGTTCATCGCGCAACATCCCGAACGCGAAAAACTTCATCATTGGTCGGTCCGTATTTCGCAACTTCTCGTCGCCGCCATCGCGCTGAAACAGATCGTCGCCGACTGGTGCAACAACGCGGTGAAAGACCCCGACGCGATGAAGACGTTTTACGTCGATCGCCTCGGCCTCCCGCGTTCCAGCAGCCAGCAGCTTGATCAAAAGACCCTCAATCGTGCCCGCAGCCTCGAAGCTTTCGACCTTGCACTGACTTCCCGTCCCAACACCACGCGCTTTGCCGGATTAGATACCGGCGATAGATGCTGGTTAACAGTGCGGGAGGTCGAAATGGATCGGACCGACAACGACCGCAAGCGGGACGCTCGCGCTACCGGATTTCGGGTGAAGCGCATCACGTGGCTGGAACAACTCAGCGCCGAACGCGTCCGCGAGCGCGTGCCCCAGGTCTTCGCGCTTATGGGCGTGAGCGCCTTGTTTGTGGACGCCGGCCCCTTGCGCGACCTCGCTCGCGATCTCTGTTTCCTGCTCAACGGCCTGATGAATTTTCGGCCATCGCCCATTCCCGACCCTGAACGCGCCGTCATCCGTTTCCCGGGCGGCCTCACATGGGACGGCGCGAACCAGCGGTGGAACGGACTCCGTTGCGCTGCGGTCGAGTTCACACTCAAGGAAGGCAAAGGCGTTGTTCACAAACTCGGCATCACGCAGGACGGACTCTTCTATCCCGTCATCGCCTGCAATCGCGACGAGACCATCGAGCGCGTCGTCAATGAGCTGTTAACGGCCACTGAAAACGTCATTGAGGTGATTCCCGACGACCGCAACCGGGACGGTCGCGCTACCAGGCTGAGGACTGAACCTTCATTGCGGTTGCCGCAGCGGACGGTCGGCGCGCCGAAAATCATTGAAACCTTCGACGCACACATCATTTCCGGCAGCCGCCGCGACCGCGACGAGCATGGCAATGCCGAACATTTCGTCGACGGTTGCGAAAACCATTTTCTGCTCAGCAACGCCTACAGCGCGCTCGCCGAGTCGGTCTGCGAACGCGCCGCCGCGCCCGCCACCGGCGCCATGAATCCCGACGCCGCCCTCACCCGCGGCCCCGGCGGTCGCTGGGGCGCACCCACGCTGGCAAGGAGGACATGGTGATGGGCACGACTTCAACGTTCAACGTCCAACGTCCGACGTTCAACGTTCAACCCCGATGCGGAATCGGGGTCAATCAACGGACGAAAACCATCGGAGGAAATAAACATGAAGAAGCTCACACTGTTAATGGTCGCCGCTGCCGCCACCCTGACTGCAAACTACCAGGTACTAACTACTGACGTCTCCGCCCAGGGCTATCCCTTCGGCTCCGACGTCGCCTCGACGATCACGACCAGCAAATTCAACATCGTCGGCACAGCCTCAACCCTCGTCGCCACCGACAATGCCAATCGCGTCTTTTGCAAAATTGTCCAGCGCGGCACCAACGCCCTTGATGTCGGTTACAGCCTCACCGTGACCAACGCGCAGCAGGATTACATCGCCGGCAGTGTCGGCAGTACCTGGACCACGCAACGCCCCGCACTCTACAAAGGCTCCGTCTCACTGATCCTCGACAGCCCGACCGCCAGCCTCACCTCCACCGTCACCGTCATCGAAGGCTCTCGGCAAGAATTCTAACCAAAAATTGTAGGGCGGGCATTTTGCCCGCCGAAGGCTGGGAATAGCGGCCAAGATGGCCACCCTACAAAAACACAGCAACCGAACGAGAAATTCAATGGCCAATCGCCTCCGCAAAACATGGCGCACGCTGAAAGGAGCAGGAGTCGGGTTGTTCCGCCCGGATGCCACCGGCCTGTTCCAATTTGGCGAGAGCAACCTCGTCGACACACCCCGGCCTGGTAGCGCGACCGTCCCGGTTGCGGCCGTTCAACCGGGCACCATCATCAAAGCCCAGGTTGCCGAACGGTGGATCAATCAAGTAACGCGCGGCCTGACACCTGAGGCGGTCGACGATTATCTCACTACGGCGATCAGCGGCGACACGCTCAACCAATTCGCGTTGTTTGAGGAGATGGAAGAAAAATGGCCTGAGCTGCGCCTTGCGCTCTACAAACACAAACTGAAAGCCGCGCGTCGCAATCCGCGCATCGTCCCGCCCGACCATCCGCAGGACGCAGCGCTGGCCAGGGAGAAAGCCGACTTCGCCAATTACGTCTTCGCCGCCATGCGCGACTGGCACCGCACCGCATTCAACCTCCTCGACGCCGTCGGCAAAGGCATCAGCGCCGTGGAGATTGTCTGGGACATCGGCGAAGTGGTTACGCTTGACCGCGGTAGCTCAAGGAGCGAAGGCGGTCGCCGTTCGGCCGTCGTCATCACTGACATGCCCTGGGTCAACTATCGCCACCTGTCCTGGTGGTGGGACAAGCCCGAGTTGCAGTTGTTCCCCGACCTGCGCAACCGCGGCCTGCACATCGACGTGCCCGACCGCAAGTTCGTGATCTTCCACCACCTCTCGAAGAGCGGCCACCCGTCGCGCGCCGCGATGCTGCGCCCACTCGCCTGGTATTTCCTGATCTACCTCTATGCGATCAAGGACTGGAGCACGCTCGCCGAAACGTTTGGCGTCGATGTCGCCCACGCGTTCTGCAACAAGGACGCCACGCAGGAACAACGCAACACCATCCTCCTGCATCTCTCGCGTCTCGCCGCGCGGGCCGGCGTGTTCGACGAGGGGACGGTCATCAATCTCCAGCGCGCCAGTGGCGGCACCGCGTTCCCGCAGGAAGCCATTGTCAAGTATTGCTCCGAGAAAGCTCTCGAATGTCTCCTCGGTTCGACGCTCGCGACGCAGGCCGGCACCCACGGCGCGCGCTCTCTCGGTATCGTCCAACAAGACGAGACAGAGGAGCTGGTCGATTGGACGTCGCTACTGTTTGCCAGCACGATGACCGGCACCGCGCTGCGCTGGCTGATGGATTTCAATTTCGCCGAGCAATCCGACAACCCCGTGATGGAATTGCCCAGCGCCAATCGCCGCGACATCACCGCGCTGGCCAACGTCGTCAACATCCTCGTCAACCTCGGTGTCCGTGTCCCCGAATCCTGGGCCCACGCCCAGTTCGACATCCCGCTCCCGCAGCCATTGGAATTGGAGGACAAAAATCCCGCCGAGACATCTCTCGAACGCGTCCTCACTCCGGCCCCCATCAGCCCCACAAATCAAATCCAGACTGACCCCTACGACAACCCGCTGGAAGGTAGGGCGCGACCGCTGACCGCCCCGCAAGCCCAACGCGCCCTCGATGTCCTCCGCCTCCGCGCCATGGCCGAAAACCGTGACCTGCACGCCTTCGATCAGCTCGCCGCACCAATCCAGGCGCTCATCGCTCAGAATACGGCTCCCGTCGATGCGGTCCGCGACCTCAAAGCCGCTGCCGCATCTCTACGCCCCTCTCAACTCGACGGTATTGCCCCGCAACTCCTCATTCTCGGCGACCTGCTCGCCCGCCGCACACCTACCTTACCCAACTCCGGAGATCATCATGTCTGAAAAGAAAAACTGCGATCACATGAATGCCGATGGAACGTTCAAAGAGGTCGATGGTTCGCGCTTCAACGGCTGCGTCCTCCACATGATGGAATGCGAGGGCCACGACAAGGAATCCGCCACCAAGATCTGCGGCAAAATCGCCCAAACAAAACTGGCCGCGGCCGACAAACAGCCAATGCCATTGACCGGACTTTCGACGGCGTTAACGGGCGAGGCCGCGCAGCAGCGCGGCCCTACCGGCGCGGATTTGTGGATCGTGTACATCCCAAAGGGCGATCGCGCCGTCGATCAAATCGCCGAGGACGGCTCCCCGACAAAACTCCGGGTGAACCCATCGCCGCTCTCCGCCAAATGCATGGAAGCCGCCCGCCGGCTCGCCGCTGCCAAACAGAATTCGAACAAGCCCTACGTGGATTATAATCACGATGACAAAGAAGCCAGCGGGCGGCCATTGAAATTCGCCTGGCACGACGACCTCGGCGTGATCGGTCTCACGCGTCGCACGCTCCAGGCCGTCGAACGCACCACTGGCGATCCGCCGGAGTTCCAGGCGTTCTCGCCGCACGTGCCCATCGACCCCGAAACCGGCGAAGCGGTCGGTATCTACATGAATTGCGGCGGGTTCGTGAACCGCCCTCTCTTCGGCGACGCCACCGCTCTCTCCGCCGCCGCACATCTGCCGCAGGAACTCGTCGCCGCTGATCCGAGTGAAGTCGCGTTGATCGGTACGGAGACAAGCGATGTAGCAGCCGACGACGCCGTTCCTGCCGTTGTCCTCGGCTCTCCAACCCTGCACGTCGATCAACCGAAAGTCTCTCATCCATTCCAAGAATTGATCGCCACACTCTGTGCGCGCTACCTGCTCGATCCCGTCAAAGTCACGGAGCCCGAACTCCTCGCCGCGTTCGAACGCGAGCAGTCCGCCGTCGCCGCCCTCACTGCGCGCGCCACCCTCGCCGACGATGCCATTGTCGCGCTGGGTTTCGAGAAATCTGCCACGCCCTTACCCGACGAGCTGACCGCGAAAGCCGCCATGCTGCGCCAACCGTCCGACGACGACATCGGAAAAGAGCTGGTTGGCTTCGCGGTCGGCATCGGGTTTCTCGCCCCCGCCGAGCGCACCGAATGGGAACGCCGCCTCGCGAAAGACCGTCGTGGTTGGACAAAGGAGTTGCTCGTGAAAGCGCCGAGCGTGCTCCTCGGTCGTATCGTCAAGGACCAGGCCGTCACCAGCGCCGCCGGGAGCGTCCGCCAAAAAGCGAAATGGGAGCACCGCGTGGACGAACTCTGCGCCCGAGATCCACTCATCGCCCCCATCGCGGCAAAAGATCCGGCCCGCGCCAAATCCATCGCCCTCGAACGCATCGCGAAAGAAGAACCCGCGCTGCTCAAACAATTGTAGGGCGGCCATCCTGGCCGCCGATTATCAACGAACCAACCGCAAAAAAGGAGACACACCAATGTGGAGCAGAACAGTCGAAACGCTGGTCAAACTAGGCCAGGCCGTCAACCGCGGCAGCGTGGACGGCAACGTCATCCCCGCCGTGGACGGCACCAAGCCGACCTTCCCGGTCTTCAGTGAACGCCCCGACGTGGGCACCACCATCGCCGTGGGCTACACCGTCGCCATCGTCACCGATTCCGACGATCGCGAAATCTACCTGCCGCTCGGCAACACCGTCACGGAGTTCGACTTCCTGATGTCGGACGCCAACGGCAATTGGATCACAGCCACCACGGGCAATTTCGTCGGCGCACAGGCTCTCCAAAGCGGCGTCACCGGCGACGTGATCAAAGCACGCCCCGCCCAAGTGAAATTGCCCTAACCCACAATTGTAGAGCCCCGACATCCGACGTCGGGGCCGAAAGGAACATCGACCATGGCATCCGAACCCCAACTCCTCAGTCTCAACGCCCAACTGACGACGTTCGTCGCGGGCGTGCAACCACCCGATCTGCTCGGGCGCATCATTGCGCCGCCCTCTCCCGCGCAATTGATCAGCGACGTGCAGTTCAATTGGTGGAAGTTCGACCCCGCCGAGTATCTGCGCAAGCAGGACACGAAGGTCAATCGCCGCGGCAACATTCCGGTGACGGATTTCAGCTTCGCCACCGACACCGACGTGCTCGCCGATCAAGGCCAACAGATCATCAACCCGAATGACATCAGCATGATCAGCGAAGACCGGCCGCCGCAGATTCTGCAAGTGCCGGTCAACATCCGCATGGCCAAACTCAAGGCGCTCACCGAGACGTTCTGGTTTTCGCATGAGTTCGAAGTGCGCGACCTCGTGTTCACCGCATCGAACTACCAGGCCGCCAACACCCGCACCGCTGCGTCCACCGATATGCTCGACGACCCGGACAACGAGCCTATCAAAATCATCCAGAGCATCCTCGACACGCCGCTCATTCCGCCCAATGCACTCGTCATGGGTCTCGCCGTCTGGCGTCCGTTGCAGCGCCACCCGCAAATGATCAGCGCCATCAAAGCCGTCCTCGGCAGTCGCGCCGCCGTCAGCGGCCAGGTCAACCAAGACGAAGTCGCTGCGCTCTTCGGCCTGAAACAGGTGCTCGTCGGTCGCCAGCGCACCAACAACGCCAACCCCGGCCAGACCGCCAGTTACTCGCGCATCTGGGGTAAGAACCTCGCCGCCATCCGCATCGAGGACGCCCCTGTCTCCACGGTCTCGCCCTACCCCGGCTCCGCCCTGACCGCCTATGGCAACATCATGAACGCCGGCCCGGTCTTCGTCGCCTCGCGCACCATCCAGCCGGGCGAGGAAAACGGCGGGCTTTACGGCGCCATCGCCGACATCATCGGCCACACACGAAAGGTCTTAATGGTCAACCCCGATTCGTGCTACCTGCTCGCGAACTGCGTCACCAACGACGTGTAAGCAACGGAACTCCATGCTCTGGTCCCCTCTCCCCTCAGGGGAGAGGGTCAGGGTGAGGGGAACGTGAAACTATGAGCACCACCATCACCGCCTTCCTGACCGCCGATGACGTGACCGACGGCTTCAACCCGTCGCAACTCATCGAACTGCTCGACGATCCTGTCAATCCCACCGGCACACTCAACACCACCTTGCGCGACAACCTCATTGCCCGCGTCAACGGCGAAGCCAGCAGCCTCGCCGCCAGCAAACTCCTCTTCCCCATCGAAGTCGACGACGCCGATGCCACCAATATCCAGGCCACCCTCGCGGGTTTCGCGCTCGACATGTTTGAGTACTACGCGATGAAAGACAAACCGCACATCCTCGAAGCCTTCACCGGTGTGCAAGATGGTTACAACCGCGCCGTCGCCTGGCTCGAAGACGTCCGTGACGGCAAAGCCACCATCGGCACCAGCAAAACACTCCCCGGCGCTGAAGCCCGTTCCGCCGCTGTCGAGACGCAAGGCCACAAGGGCACCTTCGAACGCAAACGGATGAGGGGATGGTAATGATCCACTCCAAGCAATTCGAACGTCTTCTCTCCCCTCGGGGGGAGAGGATTAAGGTGAGGGGGATTTAATCGTGCCTTTCTCCGCCACAACCACTGGATTCGACGACCAAGCTCAGCGCCTCAGTCGCCTCGCTGATGGACTTGACCACCTCGATCCGCTCCTCACCCAACTCGCCGATGATCTCGCCCAACTCTGGCAGGACAATATCGACGCCGGCCAAAACGAGCGCTGGGAAGCTGGCCCATCGTATCGTGTCCAGTCGCTCGGTGGCGTCACCTTGGTTGATAGCGGCCAGATGAAAGCCTCCATTCTCGGTCGCCAAACCGGCCCGGCCGAAATCACCGTCGGCAGTGACCTGACTGTCGCCGGTGGTTGGAATCTCCTCGCCATCCACGAATTCGGCGCGAATGTCCGCGCCACCAGCGCCGCATGGCTCACGTTCCGCTACCCGCTCGGCTCAGGGCAATCGTCCAATCGCAGCACCACTGATTCCGGCTGGGCCAAGAAAAAGGAGGTCCGCATCCCGCGTCGCCCTACCGCCCCATTCGATTGGGACCGCAGTGAGTTGCCCCCCGAAGCCGACACCTTCGTCCGCTCCCGCATCAACGATTACCTCGCGGAGGCCATGCAATGAACTTCAGAAATGTAGGGCGGCCATCCTGGCCGCCGAATCGGAACAATGTCTAGCTATCTCATCGACATCGAGGATGCGGTGATCGCGAAGATCCAGGCGGCGACACGCGTCAATCCGTCGAACGCGACCGTGCCGTTTTTCAATCGGGTGGACATATTTCGCGGGGAGAAAGCAGAGATCTTCATGGCGGTGGCCAGGGAGACGGCGCCGAGTTGCTGGTTGCGATTGGACCGGGCGCTCAATGCCGTGGAAGAATTCAAGCAGGCGATGGGGATCGGGCAGGTGCAGACGGTCGGCACGGCCCGCAACAATGCCGCGTTCGTCTGGAGCTTTTTTCTCTGCGCCCGATCGCTGCGCGCCACGCGAGAGCTTTCCCAGGGCGGTATCAACGTGGTCGGAGCGTACGACATGGTCAATGTCTTGGTGGGACCTCCGGGCTCGCCATCGACCACACCGGGACAAATCCGCGGCTTCAAACCGACTACCGTTGCCGAACCATTCGTGCTGGTTGGCTTCGAGCTGCTCGGCCAGACCACAACGGAAGCCGTTTACGAACTTCAGTTCCGGACCCGAGTGCAACTCACATGAACCATCAATTTGTAGGGCGGCGATCTTCGCCGCCGAGACAAACCAGCGGCAGACATCATGGCCGCACAACAATCGGAGGAAATAACCAATGAGCATCCAATCCATCCGCAATCTGCCCATGCTACAGGATATCTGGCAGGGCGGCGCCGCGCTGCTCCTCGACAAGGAGATCAGCAACGGCGTCAAACAGGGTTTTCTGAATCATCTCGGCAATATCACCAAGGCCTCATTCCAGACCAAGGTGAAATCCGCCGACTTCTTGACCGCGATGTCGACAGGCGTGGCGATCACGGAAGGCAAACCCATCTCACAACTCGACGTCCCCTTCAACGTGACGATCAACGCTCCCTCCATGCGCGCGCTCGATCTCGCCATGTTCGGTAGCGGCGTCAGCACCTGGACCCAGACCGCCGTCACCAGCGCGACGACGAAGGAGTTCGACGGCACGGTCGCCAACGTCTGGTATAAGCTGCCAAACGTAACCATCAACACGTTCATCTTGACCTCGACCGGCGGCAGCCCGACCACCTACACCGCTTCCGCCGACGGCGGCATCACCGGCGATTACATGGTCGATGAAGAACTCGGTGCGTTTCTCATTCTTCCCGGCGGTACAATCTCCTCTGGCGGCAACGTCATCGCTTCCTGGAAAGCCAGCGCCGTTACCGCCTTCCCGGAACTCTCCCCCCGCATGAGCACGCGCTACGCCTATGGCGGCGCGTATATCTACCTCGTCCTCGCTGCCAACGAAGCGCGCCCCAATCCCGAGGTCTGGCTCCGCTACGTGCCGCGCGCCCGTCTCGAACCCAGCGGCAACCTCGATTTCACCGTCGATAAACCGGGTGAAATCACCTTCGACCTCACGCCGGTTCCCAGCAACGAGATCGCCAACCAATCCTTCGGCTATCTCCACCAAATCGCCGGCACTGGCCGCGTCGTGAACTAGAGGATGACGTCATGATCGACGAGTCGAACCAGACCGGTAGGGACAGCTCGCTTCATCCCGATTTCAAGATCGGGGCAGGCCGTCCGAAACTCCGCGAGATGTTGGAGGTCATCCACGAGGATAACCTCCGCGAAACGATCCTCATCAAGCGACTCTCCAATTGCGACATGATCAAGTGGATCGACCTCGGCTTCGACAAACAGTTCCTCGTGTTTAGGTCCGTCGAGCTTGGTAGCGCGACCGTCCCGGTCGCGGGCGTCAATCAATCCTGGTTCGATTCCCTCACCCAGGACTCCGCCTTCGCCGTCGTCGAAAACGCCCTCGCGCTCAACCACTCGCCCGTCCAAAAAAAGTAATGGCCGCGGTCGTGGCCAACCTCCAGTCGTGGTTGTCAACGATGCCCTCGAGTTCCTCCGCGCCCGCGGCCAGCCCACCGACCACCTGACCGACTATGAAATCCAGGATGCCTTCGCCGCCGCGTTCAAAAACCACCAGCACGACCTTGTCGAGCAGGCATTCTTCATCGGCCTACCCTGGGTCGCAAACCCCGGCGACTGGAGAAAGTACTGCAACGACTTGCACGGCGCCGTCGAAGGAACCAACTCATCGAACATCGCCGAACACCTCCTCTCCGTCTTCATGCACCAGCAACTTCCCGTCGCCAACTGAGGTAGGACCGCGCCGCCGCGCGGTCACGATCTAACCATGCCCAACAACGTCGCCGAAATCATTCTCAAGGTCACCACCGAAGGCTCGGAAAACGCCCGGGCGTTGGCCGTTCAATTGACACAACTCGACCAAACCGGGAAACAGGTCGCCACGTCCATGACCTCCGCCACCGTCGCGCAACGGGCATGCTCGACGGAAATTGCGCGCACCCACTCGCAACTCGCCAGCCTGCTCCAGCAATGGGCCAGTCTCGACGGGCAGGTCGACCATTTCGCGGCCCGCACCCTGCAGGGCTTTTCGTCCGCGTCGGCCCGCGTGTTCACCCAGATGATCGAGGGCTCCAAGAATGCCGGCGAAGCCTTCCGTCAATTCGCCCAAAGCGTCATCCAACAGATCCTCCAGATGTCCATCCAATGGCTCATCGCCCAAACCATAATGGCACCGCTTGGATTTCTATCGAGCGGTGGGTCCGTCGCCTCCTCGTCCTTCGCCGGAGTCGGTTCCATCGCCGGCTTTCCCACTGGCGGTCCCGTGTTTGGGCGCGGCACTGAAACCAGCGATTCCATCCCCGCGTGGCTCTCCCACAACGAATACGTCCAACCCGCCGCCGCGCATCGGCACTACGGCACCGACTTCATGGAATCTGTCCGCACCCGACAGTTTCCTCTCGATGCCATTCGTTCGACAATGGCCAACCGCACATTCAGCGCTGGCGGCCCGGTCCTCCCCACACACGCCTTCGCCGCGGGCGGCGTGGCCGTGCGATTGGCCGGCGGCGGACCCGCATTCAATCCGCACATGAGTTTCAGTTCGCCAAGCGTCAACATCGGCGACGAGGCGATAGCCGCGGCGCTGGCGTCAGCGGCCGGGCAGCGGGAGTTCGACAAACATTTCAACCGCAACATGGGCAAGCTATCGCGCGGCGTGAAGCGGGCCGGAGGGCATCGGCAGGAATGAAAAGTCAACAGGAAATCGATCAAGAGGCACTGGACATCGCCTTCGGCACGTTACATCGCACCGCGTCGTCGCTGCCGATGTCGACCACGTTCAGCATAATTGCTAACCGGAAACTCCAGGAGCAAATCCTTCACCCGCGAACAATGAAGGCGCAAACGACCGGCGGTCGTAGACCGCCGCTACAAGCATGATCAGCGGACTCAACATCTTGCCTTGTCGGGCGAACTGGGCGGCGAAGGTCACGGTCGGGTCGATGTTCCTCACGAATCAGAAACGGGAGTCGGTGACCGGGCTGTTCTCGCGGGATTCGGGGCGCGACTTTGGGCAGCGGAAGATTTCTTTTTCGCTGTTGCCAGACCGAGCGGTGCGGCGGACGTGGGATGCGTTTCGCGAAGTGAATCCGCCGGGGACGGTCATCGGGATTCCCATGTGGTGTGATGAAGGCGCGACGTTGTCGGCAGCGGCGGCAAGCGGTTCGACTTCATTGACGGTGGCCGGCGATACGTTCATCGATTGGCGGTCGGAAGGCGTGTTGTGGTATCAGCCGGATCCGTCATCGCTGCCACTGGTCGAGGGCGTGCAATTCACCGGCATCAGCGGCTCGACGTTCACACTGGCATCCGCCACGGTGAATGCATTCCCGGCCGGGACGGAATTGCTGCCGCTGATGCAAGGGCATCAGATCGATGAATACAGCGAGGATGCGCTGTCGCCCGAGACTTCGCAACTCACACTGGCGTTCGATGAGGAACTTGCACAACTCACCGGCTTCTCGGTCGGTGGTCTGCCCTCGGCGTTGACGTACCTGGGCGTGCCGGTGTTGCCATTGATCGTGGAATGGAGCACGCCGCCCAAGCTCAGCACCGGCAAGGGCACGCACTACGTGGCGACGGGCTTGAACGCGGAAGCAATCAAGACATTGCGCACCTATCCGCGTCAGACGATCTCGCACACGGTCGGGCTGGATGGACTGGAAGATCGGGCCGTGCTGTGGGCATTCTTCCACGCGCGGCGCGGACGCTGGGACCGTTTCTGGTTGCCGGCGCTGAAAGACGAGTTGAGCCTGGCGGCGAATGTGGGCGCGAGCGACACGACGTTGACGCTGGCCAACTACAGCGATTTCGTCTTGCGCTACCAACTCGGCGGTGATCTGCGCCAGTTCATTTTCCTGACGGACGGCTTCAACTTCTGGATTCGCCAGGTTATCAATCTCAGCGGCGGCACGAATGCCGTCACAATCGACAGTCCACTCGGAACTTCGCTCACTATGGGCGCTGCGCAGATCGGGCTATTAACGCTGGTTCAATTCGCGCACGACGACATCGAGATCGATTGCCAGGCACCCGTGGTGGCCACGTGTGCGTTGTCGTTTACCGAACTCGAACAGGAATACGTCGAGGTCGTTACCAGCGGCACGACAAATGGCACGCGTGTCGGACAAGAGTTGCAACCGGCATGAGAACCGTCTCGTCAGCCTGGTCGGCGCTGGAAACTGCGGGGGAACGCTCGCCGGCTTATCTCATCCACATCTACGCGTTGCGCAACGGGCGGGTGACGCTGCCCTCCGGGTGGGGCTCGTGGACGTACTCGGTCGGGTTCCAGGGGAACGTCACGTTCACGGACCTGTACAACTATGCGGGCGACTGGGCCACGCCGTCCTCATCGTCGGCCATTACGCGAACGTATGCGCCGGCGGCCATCGAGTTCGATGCGAGCCAGGTGTTTCGCCAGGAGAGCACGTCGCTCGATCCGCACAGCATCAATCTCACGTTCGATCCGTCGCTGGAACCGTTCGCCGATTACGTCAACCGCCAGTGGCCGCTCACATTCGGCATCGTGATCTACAAGGTGCACCGCAATGGCAACGCGGTGGCCACCGCGGACGATGGGTCGGGCCATAATCAGATTCCCGTGGTGGACGTCATCTTCATCGGCTACCTCGATGCCGACGACGTGTACGATGCCAACAGCGCCGGACTGGAGATCACCATCGAAGGCCAGCCGGCGAAGTACAAGCTCACGACGAAATGGGACCACATCACGAAGGCATTCGACCGTCTGGTCCCACGGCCGGTGTACAGCATCGATTGCCCGAAGATTCTTTTCTCGACCGGCCCGGCCGCGACGAGCTGCAACGCCGATCCGACTTACGTGCAATGCAGCGATGTGATCGTGGCCACCAACGGCGTCGTCGTCAGTAGCGCGGCGTGGGGGGCCTTCTCATTGGGCTGGTTCGCGCAAGGCTGGCTGCAATATACCGCGACGGACCCGGTCAGCAATCTGCCGTTCACGTTCAATCTCCTGATCATCGCGCACACGCTGCGAACGGTGGGTAGTATTACCTATGGCGATCTGGCGCTGGAGATGTTCCCGCCGCTCGTCGGGGGCGTCGTCGGCGCTCTGGCCACGGCGTTTGCGGGGTGCAACCGGCAGCGCAACACATGTGTCAGCAAACATATTCCCGCCGGTTCGGCTCCGCCACCGCCGGGCGCGTTCAACGAAGGCACGCTGGAGATTGCCCTGGGCATCACCAACACCACGACGAACGCGCACCCGGCCGTCATCACCATCACCAGCACCGGGTTGAACATCACCTATTTCGGGACCGACACCAACCAGATCGGTTCGATTGACATCAACTCGACCTCGTGGGACCCGACGTGGGCGAATCTGACGGCGTCTACGATCATCACCCAGCCTGGCTACAACCTGACCGGCAACCAGAGCTTCGCCAATTCGCCGGGGTTCAAGATCACGTTGACCAACAACGGCGGCGCGAGCGGCGCATCGATCCTGCAACAACCCAACGCCGGCAACGGCTACACCGCAAAGATCAAGGTGCCCGGCATCGGCGCGTACGATTTCATCATCGCCTGGATCGCCAACGCCGGCCAGCCGGTGTTCAGCGGCAACCTGCAGAATTTTGGCGGGACGGATATACCGATTACCCATCCGAGCTTGGAGGCGACGCAGTGAACGAGCGCCTTCCATACTTCCGTTCTTCCGATCGGATAAACGCGTTCCACGCGCAGCTGGTGGAATGGCGCGGCACACGCTGGGCGCACGCGGGGGTTCGGCCCAACGAAATGCGGTGCGGCGTTACCGGCGATTGCCTGTTTTGGGTGCATGTCTTCAAAGCGATTGGCGCGCTGCCGGCAACGGTCGAGGTGCCGGAGTACATTCGCGGCCACGCATTGCGGGATGCGATGGCGATGCTGCGGGAGAGGATCGAGGGGACGGGACGGGCAGTGCAAGTCGATTACCTGCTTGGAAACCCTGGCATTTGGTATGCCGTCAAAACTGGCGACGTGCTCCTTTTCAAAAACGGCACGAGCGGTGTGCATTGCGGCTTGGTGATTGGCGAACATCCTGTCCATTTCACTCATCTCAGTCAGGACGGCTTAATCACAGAGCCTCTCAATCAGAAGCAGTGGCTCGGCAATTTGGCGGTTGTGTACCGGCTGATGGAGGCGGATCCGGAAACGACCGGCGGTCATAGACCGCCGCTACAGGCGGTGACGGCGTGAGCTTCCTCGCGCAACCGCAAAATCCCTCCACGGCGAATCGGCGCACGCTGCGCCAGGCGCCGGTCTCTTCCAATGTGCTCGGCACGCCGTGGCCGACGTTATGGGGAGAGCGCGATCTCGCGGGGACCGTGATCGCATGGACCAATCCGTCCAATACCGCGGGCAGCGTGACGGGCAAAGGGAGCGCGCTGGCTTCGCCGACGCAGGGCACGAAATACTATCGCACGTTCGCGCTGGGGTTGTGTCTCGGGGCGGTCGATGTGATTACGCAGGTCAGCTTCAACAACGTGGTCGTGTGGGAAGGTAACATCACGCTCGCCGACATCAACACCGATCCGACGAACAAGACGGTCGGCCTCGGCGGCGTGGTGATCTCCGGCACCGGCCACGGCACGATCTGTTTCTATCTCGGCACGGAGACGCAGGGACAAGACCAGGTGCTGAACAACTTCGTTCCCAACGCGCCGTACTATCGCGGCAAATGCTACGCCGTGTTCCACGGCGCGCGCGTTTCCAATGGCACCAACACCGTGGGCGGCGGCGGCTGGCTGCTCGGCAATGCGGACCAGCTTCCGCAGATCGCCATCCGCGTCCAACGCATCCCGCCCGCGCCGCCGGGTCTGACGTGGGCCGCGGGACAATCGCCGGATGCCGGCAACACCAGCGAGGAACTCCAGCACATCACGTTGACGCTCGATGCTTCCGCCTGGACCGGCGGCAGCAACATCATGTACCACTTGCGGCTGGTCCCCACATCGAACGTCGCCGTGCTCCGCGGCGAGATCAGCATTCTGTCCGGCTACGATACGCAGCCGAACTCATTCAATGTCAGCAGCGGAGTGCCGTTCGCGGTCGGGAGTTATGGCCTGATGGCCACCGCGACGTGGGGGAACACATCCGCCGCCGTCTTCAATAGTCCCGATGGCGGCGATGGCTGGGAGATTCAAGTGACGAGCGCCACGACGGGCGCGGCCGGCGCGAACATCGCGGGGATCGTCTACGAGCTGCTCACGAGCAACGTCCACGGCATCGGCCTCGACCCGACCATCATGGACCTCGCGGCGTTCAACGCCGCGGCCACACAGTCGGCCAGCGTCGGCGTCTCGTATGCCGGCGGCGAGGGCAGCAGCGAACGGCAGGATTGCCGGACGCTGCTCACCGACCTCTTCCAAAACTGGCAGGCCGCGTTGTGCATTCGCAACGGCCTCATCGGCCCGGTCCTGCTCATCGGCAGTCCCGATGGTACGCCCGACTGGACGCTGCAGGCGACCGACCTGGTCGGCGTCAAGCAACGGCCGGGCGCGTGGTACGAATTACCGCAACATGTCACGGTGAAATTCCGCGACGTGAACCGTCTCTTTCGCGACACGACGCTCTCGCTGCCTGGCGCGGGCGATTACGGCGATGACGCCGCGAATCTGGAGATCGATCTGCCGATGATCACGGACATCGGCGTGGCCACGCTGGTCGGCACCCGGCTGCGCACGCTGCAGGCGCTGCCGCAAACGCCAGACGTGCTGACGTTCGGACGCGGCGCGTTCATCCTGCAATTCGGCGACACCATCGCAGTCAACGCGCCGGAATACGGACTCGATTCGAGCTTCAACTGGGTGGTCGTCGGCGTGCGCGAATACGGTCTCGGCGACGAACGCATCGAGCTGGACCTGGTGCCGGACATCTTCGGATCGTTGCCGAGCGATTCCGGCGGATTCGGCGGTGGGGGTGGCAGCACTCCGTCACCCACGCAACCGCTGCAGCCGATCATCACGCAGGACGCGTTCGAGTTGCCGTGGGATTTCGCGACGGACGGTTCGCGGCGGTTCACCGTCTTCGCCGCGAGGCCGCAACCCAACGCGGCCGGGTTCTCGCTCTACGCCTCGACCGAGACGCCGTCGCCGACTGATTTCAACGAGGTCGATGGCAGCGCGGTATTCTCGCCGGGCGGGACCATTCAGGATGCGTTCCTGCGCGGGTTCACGATGGACCGTTCCGCGTACTTCGATTTCGTCGCCGCCAGTGCCGACATCGATTCGCTCACGTCGGTCAACGATGGCGACTGGTGGGGTTATCAGATGCTGATCCTGGTCGGCAACGGCAATACCTCGCAACTCTACGCCGCATCGCAACTGATCTTCCTCGGGGCGACGTCCACGTCCTCGATCTTCCGCGTCAAGGGACTGCTCGGCCCGCTCTCCGACACGCTCACCTATTTGCCGCCGGGCGAATATCTCGGCGGCGACATCTGGTTCTTCGCGCTGCAGCCGCCCTACAACGTGCTCGGTCAACCGTCGTGGACCAACGGCACGGTCGTCACGTTCAAGGGCATCCCGTTCGGATCGCAATTGTCATCGACGCTGGCCGACGCCATTGGCGCGGTGGCCACCGTCGAGTCGCGCGCGATACGGCCGTTCCCCGCCGACAACCTGGTGGCGAACGGCCGGGGTTCGATCATGGGACCAACGTATGCGACGGACATCAATCTATCGTGGGTGCTGCGCAATCGCGGCTTCGGCTTCGGATACGAGACAAACCCGAGCGAGTTCGATCCCGCGATCCCGACCGAGATCATCAACTGCGACGTGGAAGTGTGGGTCGGCGGCACGCTGGTCCGCACTGCCGCGGCGATAGCCGTCCGCGCCGGCACGGTCTCGACGTCCATCGCATCGGGAAGCTGGACGCCGACTTCTTTTAGCGTGGCCAGCGTCGCCGGGCTGCAGCCAGGTGATCGCATCGGCGTCGTGCAAAGCGGAACCGACAGCAACGGTAATCCCTGGGTGGATACATTCGTTCGCATCGCGAGCATCAGCGGCCTGACCATCAACCTCGTCTCGGCGCTGCCGTTCACCCCGGCCGCAGGCGAGACGGTGAACCGCCATGAATCCATTGGCTACGTCTACGATCTCGCGACGAACCAGGCGGACAACGGCGGCACTGCTGCCGCGAGCGTCCTCTTCAAAGTATATCCAAACCTCAACGGCCTCCGCTCTGTCAGCGATGCCGAAATCACGGTGGTGAAACAATGAATCCGAACGGTAGCGCGACCGTCCCGGTTGCGAATCAATCATTATCAACGGCGGCAAGCGGGACGCTCGCCCTGCCAGGAGTTTGCCCACAATGAGCGTTCTGCAAAACGGCACCGAAGACTTGCCGCAGGGCCTCACGCCCGCCGCGGCTTATGGTCTCGTCAACGAAGCCATCCAGAAGCTTGCGCAGATGAACTTCCACGAGCAGATGGTTCCGTTCTTCGGACTGGTCCGCGATCTCACATACCGCGGCACTTCCGCAATCACCATCGAACGCCTCTGCACCGCTGTTGAGATTCGCATCGAAGGCGATCCGCCCAGCAGCAGCCCGCTCATCGCGCAGATCAATATCCAAGGTACGCTTCAGGCGCAGCAATTTACCGTCGCGGCAGGGGGCAATTACAGTTTGACGAGCGTGAATAGCGGCGGCCTCGTCATCCCCGCGAACAGTTTCGCCGCCGTCCAGATCGTCAGCGCCAACCAGGCGAGCGACGTGGTCGTTACGTTGAAATCCCAGCTACGAATTCTATGAACCCCTCACCTCTATTCGGAGCAACAAGCCGTTGCCGCAGACTGTCGAGGCAATCTCAATTGAGGATATTATGAAAATCGATTCTATAAGGCCCCGATCTGCGTCCCCAATCATGGTCGCGCTACAATTCGTGGTCATCCTGTCTGCTGTCTTCAGTCTCCTGTCTCCTGCCGCTCATGCCGGCAATATCTACCCCGTCCGCGTCTCCGACGACCACGGCAACACTGGCGATGTGGACACAGTGCGTTTTTCGGGCGGCACTCTCAGCATCGCCACTATCTCCGGTGGCGGTCGCATGGGTACGTTAACCATTTCCGCGAGCGGCGGCGGAAGCGGCGGAGGTGGAGGGACGAATTTCCAAACGAGCCTCGGCATCGTCTTCACCGGCAACGCCGGCAGCTTGTCCATCGGCATCAATCCTTCGCTCGTTCTCACCGCCGGCGCACCCGTCTCCGCCATCGCCGGCGCCTTGAGCGCCTCCAGCACCAACAATCTCGCCGACAAATCGCTGGTGAATTCCACCAGCAACACCATCATGCAGGCTTTCGACGCCGCCAGTTCCAACGCCGTCTCGCTCACACTGATCCCTAGCAACGGCGTCCTCTTCATCGACCTCGGCGGCGGTTCCAACGCTCTCGCCATCGATCCCGCCGTCGTCGTCACTTCCGGTGCTCCCTTCTCTCTTCTCTCCGGCGCTCTTCCGTTCAATGCTCTCCCCTCTTCCGTCGGCACCAACTTCACCGCTTCCAGCGGCACCTGGTCCAACGATGCGGCCAACTATACATGGATCTACACGCCCCCCGCCGCCGGCGGTGGTGTCACCAATATGTGGGCATTTAATGGCGCTGTTGTCGCAACCAACGATACATTCGGATTCTCCAACACCTCCGGCGTCGTCTCGATGAATTTCAGCAACATCAACGGCGTTCCGACGATCTACATTGCGCCCAGCGCGCAGATCGCGCTGCTCAACGCCAACCAGGACTGGACCGGCCCGCAGACGTTCGACAACACCGGCACCGCGCACTTCAACGCCGGGACATGGCAGCTTGGCAAACTCGTCGTCAGCAACGATGTCCTGGTCACCGGCAACGGCACGATCAACGGCAACCTGACTGTGAATGGTAGTTTGAATGTTGCCGTAAGCAGCCTCACCGGCCAGATCACAATGACTCAACTCCCCACCAACGGCATCTCCACGTCCACCAGCCTCGGCGCGGTATTCAGTAATGGCGTTCTCGTCACGGCCAGCACTGTCGTCCCGTTGACGAATGCCACCAGCACCGCGCCCGGCCTGATCGCGGTCTCGACCTCCGGCGGAACGCTCGCCGTTGCTCCGAACATGCAGATACTCACAAACTCCGGCACCCAGCCACTCGTCTGGAATGGGACGGCAACGATCAGCAACAATGCCACCGTCACCGGCACATTCACCGTGAACGGCGCATTGAACGCCAGCAACATCGTCGGCGCCGTCACCAGTGCCGTCGCCACCGTCAACGGCCTCGTCAGCAATATCACCCTCACCGCCACTGGCAACGCCACCATCTCCACCACTTCCTCCAGCAGCGGCGGGACGATCACGATCAACGACCCGAGAACCTTCGTGGCCACGAACCCTCCGTCCTCTGGAGTAAGCGCATCACTGATCTGGGACACCAAATACGGCGCGATGCGCGTGAGCAACAACTTCGGCTTCACCTTTATCGACACTCCTCAGCTCAGCGGCATGAGCAACGTCGTGGACAGCATGTCGAGTTGGTTTGCCAACACAGCCACAGATGCTTGGACGCAGGTGAACATGACCAACAGTTGGTCTATCGTGAACACCAACGATCACCTCCTGCTGCAATCCGGCGGTGCAGCGGTCGGAGCGGGGCAGTACCTAGTCAACCAGATCACCTCCAGCAATACCTCATGGTCCTACAGCATCCTAGTCGATGGCATCGAGGACGGTGGTACAATCATATTCAACGCCGGCATAGGCATCGTCAGCATGGAGGGCACGAACAGCAATTGTCACAACTTCGCTATCGTGCGCGGCTCAGGCAGCTCGCCGGAACTGCGCGGTTTCCTCTCCAGTTCGCCAGCTAGCAGCTTTCAGGTTGCCGACACCGGCGGGGCCGACCCCGGCTCTTCTATTGGTGCGATCTACGGTGCCGCGACGATGTTCCATACTGATCTGCCCTCACCGATCTGGCTCCGCGTCGCTTACGACGGGTCGACCAACCTCACCTATCAATATGCTTTCGTCCGCCAGGGCCAGCCCGCGGTCTTCCACACGATTTCCACGCGGACAAACCAAACCGCCCTCATCAGCTACGTCGGGCTCGGCTTCTTCGACCAGGAACAGACCAAACCCTCGTATCTGATCAAGGCTTGCGTCTTTGAGTCGCCTTGGACTAATGGTCAGCCATGAAAATGAATCAAAATATGAAATACTTTGGAGCACACCGACTCGCCTGTGCGGCTGTAGCTGCCTCGACGCGGCGAAGACTCGTCGGCACTTTGTCGTTCCTGTCTTCCGTCTTCTGTCTTCTGTCTTCCGTCCTCTCCGGTTGCGCCGCCACCAACTCCACCCTCGTCATCGACGGCGGCACGGCCACGCCCTCCATCTGTCCGCGCGCGTGGATCGGCGAACAATCTCTCGACCCGCGCGACACCGCCGCCACCCATACCCTGCAACGCACCTTGAAACCTGTTTACGTCCGCCTGTCAATTGACTGGAGTGATGCCGCCACCAACTGGGCCGGCACCGATGCGAAGTTCGCGGCCAATGCCGGAATCTCCAACATCATTGTGCTGTTCTACGGGACGAACGCCTTGGCCGAGTCCAATGCGCTGGTGCATTGCATCGCCCGCTATCAGGCGGGTACCGGCGGTTCGGGATTCACGAACCGGATTTGGGGGGTGGATGCGTACAACGAACCGAATGCGCTGCCGAGTTTCACGAACGCTAATAGTGCGACGCAGGCGGATTCTTACAATCCATACGTGCTGGCGTGCCGGTGGGTGATCAACCAAGCGGGGTACAAGGGCGTTATCCGGTTGCTGGGACCGTCGCTGTCGTATGACTATATCGACGGGTACGCTTCGGTGATGTACGCGGACGGGACGTGGAGCAATCTGGACGTGATCGCGGCGCACGACTATTTTGCATGTCCCGGCAATGGCGTGGCGGGCATCGTGACCGGCGCGTACGTGCACGTGACGGATTCGCCGGGCGTCGGCTACCCGAACCTGGCGGGGCGAATCCAGAATATGCAGACGTGGGCGGCGACGAACGGGGCATCGAGCACGGTGTTCCTTGAAGAGTATGGGCTGTTCAGCGGCGATGCGGGCGATGCGCGGCTGACGGCGCAGATCGTGAGTTCGAACAAAGCGGTGATGATCTTGAGTAATCCGAACGGCCCGGTCGGTCAGGACGCTTGGAACAATGCACTGGGAGGCGGCGTGACGCAGGCGTATTGGGACGCGGTGATGTACGCGTTGATGAATACAGCGTGCACGGTGCCATGAAGAGAGAAGACAGGAGACAGAAGACAAAAGAAGGGCGCGGGAAACGGGCAGGATGCCTGTTCTACGTGCGAACAATCTTTGTTTTTATTGTGGCCGCGTTCGCGGCCAGCGCAAGCAGGGACTCTCGCGCCACCGGAGCCGGATGGCAAATTCTGTTCGCGACGAATGCGAGCGGGCCGTATGTGAGCGTCACGAATGTCAGCAGCGCGACGGGGTTTGTGAAATTGCAGGGACCCAGCGGTCAATCCATCGCAGTCAGCCAGGTGCTGACGATCAGCAACACGACGTCCATCGCAACCATGAGCAACGGGACGATTGTGGTAACGGCGCCGGCGGCGACGACGAACGATTACAACGCGATCGGCGGCATGGCAGCGCCGACAAACCCGGTCATCCTCAACATTCAAAGGCCACAATGAATTATCATTCCGGTAGCGCGACCGTCTCGGTTGCGGTCATTTCGGCAATCATTTTATTCGCAAGCGGGACGCTCGCGCTACCACAAACCAATCTGAATTCCATCCAACTGCGCGGCTACGTGATCTCGTCCAACTCCGCGCCGCCAGCGTTTGTGGATTACGCGGTGATCCCGACGAATCGGCTGACGAATTGGACGCTGGCGGGGGTGCCCGGCGGCGTGCCGGAGGTCGGCAGCGCGAACTATCGCACGACGATCTGGTCGAACATCGCGGCCGGCGCGTCGGCAGCGACGATCAACGGGGCGCTCGCATCGTGTCCAAGCAATGAAGTCGTAAAACTCGGATCCGGCACATTCACAGTTTCGGCGGAAATCCAGATTCAGACCAGTTACGTGACGCTGCGGGGATCGACCAACACCTACATCGTCTACAACGGCGTAAACAACAATTACGACGCCATCGTGGAGTTGAGCACAAACGGCAGCGGGTCGTACTACACCGCCAGCGATAATTGCGACCCTTACACAGGCGCGTCGTGCGGCACGCCTGGCTACACCGTCAATAACTCAGTCAACATCCTTGCCGGCGCGAAGCAGGGATCGACCTCATTGACGATCACGAACACGGCCGGCCTAAAGGTTGGCCAGGTGCTAGGCGTTGACCAGCTCGCGGACGATTCAAGCAACGTGTGGTCCTACGGCTGCCGGCTCCCATACGATGGGACGAATTCGGTGTGGGCCAATCGCGGCGCCGGCGCGCGCGTGTTGCAGCAATACGTGCTGGTGACGGCGATCAACAACGCCACCAACATCACGATCAGCCCGGCATTGTATTCGCCATTCTGGAGCCAGGCGCTGACGCCGCAGGTGTTCTGGCAGGTGAACCAGGACGTGCAGTACAGCAGCATTGAGGATTTGGATGTCAACGCGGCGAGCTTGAACGGTTCTTGCGTGGACACGGTCGGGGCGTATGCGTGCTGGGTGCGCAACGTGACGATGCACAACCCGAGCACGATCCACATGCAGACGCTGTTCACGAAGAACTGCGAGTTTCGCCATTGCACATTTACGGATTTCCCCGCGGGCAACAGCGGCGCGTATGGTTTCCAGCCGGTCAGTTCGAGCGATCTGCGGTTCGAGGACAACCTGTTCACCAATTACTTCAACGCGGTGAACTTCGTGGCATTGAGCGGCTCGGTGTTCGCGTACAATTATTTCACGAACGATCTGGCGAACGTGAGCAACGTGGGCAATCCGACGTTCAACTTCTTCCCGCACGTCGGCCACAGCCATTTCAATCTGGTGGAGGGCAACTACGCGCGGTCGCAGACGTTCGATTGCCTCTATGGCAACAGCAGCTACAACGCGACGTTTCGGAATCGGCTGACGGGACCCGAGGGGACGAACAACGGCTGGGCGGAGCGCATCATGGTGCGGACGTATGACTTCAGCGCGGTGGGCAATATCCTGGGGTCGACCAATTGGGGGATGGACTACGAGGGATTGAGCGGCAACGACATTTGGTGCTATGCCTCCAATACCAATCCCGCCAGTCCCGGCCAATGGTACGACACGCGGGACATCGATCCGTTGGTGACGAACACGATGTTCCGCGCCGGCAACTGGGATGCGACGAACAACGCGGTGATCTGGTTGAACGCGAGTTCGCAGACAATCAGCAACAGCTTGGCATACGCCAGCAAACCGACTTGGTGGGGAAGCTCGCGTCCCTGGCCCCCATTCGATCCCAACAGATCCTCATCCGCATTCCCGACGAACCTCCCCGCCGGCTACCGTTTCGTCAACGGTGGAACCGACCCGCCATGAAATCGAACAACATTATCGACGCCCTTGTGGTGCAACCTCAATATCTGGTGCCGAGGCCCCTTCGCAATTCCACAAGTATTTTGTTCAATCGGATCGCGCCTCTTGCGGCGGGCGCCGCCAGTACTTGTGGACACGGCGTAGTTCTTCGATGAAAAACTCTGTGTCGTCCGCTCCTGGATTCGCACCCAACTCCCTCGCCAGTCGGAAGAAATCCGGGCGCATCTTCTCTCCCTGTCCATGCAAAACGACGGCGGTGAGCAATGGCCGGCCTTCCTGGCGCTCGTGGATGGAAATCTCCGAAAGAATCTCCCCGAATTTTTCGAGGTCGCGGCCCAACCGCAGATCGAGATGAGCCACCTGCGCGACTTCAGCACAGGTCGTGCATTCGCGCCGCTTCGCCACATCCCGAAGAAACCGATAAACCTGCTCGTGCATCTCGCTTTTGTATCGCGTCGATACCGAGTTTGCGTTCGCAACTCGGTGGAGTTTCGTGGTGCGCCGGCGGTCGTGGCCGCGCTACTACAGACCGCCCAGACAGTCAGGATCTGGGATGTGCCAGGACGATTACGTCCTTCTATGCGCCAAAATATATGACTCCGAAGCCCCATTACAAGATAAAAATGGCAGGCTTCGCGGCCACGACGAACACGCAGTAGCCAATGCATCTCAGTGGATGAATGGGAAGGTACGGCGAACCACCCCGCACGCGAAACCGCTCACGAACTCCTGTCGTCGAATGGTCACTACCGGGCGGCTTGTTTCTGCTGTCGGCGGATCGCTCGGAGATGGCCGTAGCCGACGAGTTTCCGGCATTGTTCATCCCAGAGACGGAAGGTGAATGACTTGAAGCTGGAGAACAGCGTGACCGGCGGTACGGTCTGAAACAGCGGCTCGGCCTTGTGGCATCGCTCGAGATTGTAGTTAGGAATCCGCGGGCTCAGATGATGGATGTGATGAAACCCAATGTTGCCGGAGAACCATTGCAATACTTTGGGCAATTTGTAGAACGAACTCCCCTGGAGCGCCGCCAACGTGTAATCCCACTCCTCGCGCCGTTCCCAGTACACGCCCTCAAACTGATGCTGCACGTAGAACAGCCACACGCCCGCCGATCCGGCCATCGCAATCACCGACACCTGAATGATCACATACGCTTTCCAGCCGAACATCATACTCATGCCAACGCCAATGATCGCAATCGCCAGATTCGTCCAATGCACTGACCGACGTTCCCGCTTGCTTTCGCTGAACATGGGAAACCGATGTCGGACCACAAACAAAAATAGCGGCGCCAGGACAAACAGAATGATCGGGTTGCGCGCCAGCCGATACGCAAACCGCTTCCACCGCGAGGACTCCAAATACTCCTGTACCGTCAACGTCCACACATCGCCCTTGCCGCGCCGATCCAAATCCCCCGAACTCGCGTGATGCACCGCGTGTTCCCAGCGCCACAAATAATACGGCGTGAACGTCAGCACCCCCGTGATAACACCCCACGCGTCATTGGCTTTGCGGGACTTGAAAAACGAACCGTGACCGCAATCGTGAAAAATGATGAAGATGCGCACCAGAAATCCGCTCGCGAGGATCGCCAACACCGCAGTGAGCCAGTACGATACCGAGAGGCTCAGGTACATCAAATACCAGAGCGCCGCGTAGGGGACGATCGAATTGACGATCTGCCAGATACTGCGCCCCAGGGCCGGTACCTGATATTTCGCCACCACGTCTTTCCAGGGCATGGCTTGGGATTGACGTTCGCTATCCGAAAAAACTGGTTGCTCGATCATCATCCTCCTTGTGCGGGAATCACCATCGGATGCCACAGACGCCGTATCCCGAAGTGCCGCAACGGAGAATATACATGCCCTTCCCCGTTGCGGCAACCTCGAAAACACAAAAAACGCCGCCTCAGTTCGAGCGGCTGGTTACTTCGGACTCGCGAAACACAGAAGATTCCCGTCGGGATCTTTGACGATGAAATCTTCGGCACTCCACGGCTGGCGCTTCAGTGTTTGGTGAAACACGACTCCCTTCTCCTTGAATTCGAGGAACAAAGCTTTGACTCCCTCCACGACGATCACGGCGCTCAACAAATCCTCCCGTTCTCGGAGTCCCTGGTCCATGGGCTGAGAATCCACCTGTCGCAGATTCAATCCGGCGTTCGCCCGCTTCACGAACCCGTAAAACGGCGGCTTGCCGTACACGTATTCGACCTCGAAGCCCAATTCTTCCTTGTACCACTGGGTGGCTTTGGTGACATCACGTACGAACAATTGCGGGAAAGCGCACATGACCCGCGGACGTTCCAGTTTCTTTTCGACGGCGTGTGCTGCTGTTGGCATTGCGTTACCTTTCTTCATGAGCGCAGCCCAATTCGCGAACCCATGTTCCCGGGCGATCACTTCCTGGGCGTCATGCAAGGCAAACAGCGAATCCAGGATTTGTTTGTCACTGACGCCGGCATAGCGCGGAAGCGCAGCTCGGAGGCGGGGGCAAACAGGATAGTATTGCCCTCGATGTTGTCTCAAGATGAGTTTGGCCTGCTTCTTGAGGTTCTCAGGATTCAGCTTGGGCGCATTCATTCTCTTCCATCAGCCTTCATCCGCGATCCGGCTGATGCACACCATGAGTTTGATTTTCGGTAGGCGGGCATTGCCCTTCCCGCGCGGATTCGGATGCGCCCTACCAAGAGCTGGAAACCATTATGACCGGTACGCCAGCAACGTCAAGCGCTTTTGGGTGACTGATCTCACCACGAATATGCGCCTGCATCGTCCAGCGCGAGCAGGTATTCGCCGACCATTCGTCCCTGGTCGTCGAGCGTGTGCGGCGTGGCGATGGCCGCGAGGGTGCATCGCGATCGTTCCCGCCAGGAATCGTCGCCCGTCAGCTTCGCGAGTCCCGCAAAGAATCGCGCACACGTTACGTTGTGAACGAATGGCTGCTGGCGCTGCGTGAATACACCCGCCGCATTTGGGTCCGGTGTATGCTCGAAACAACCGCCCGTCTTTTCGTCCACGAAATTCTTCACGGTTGCCCGCCCGATGCGGACAACTGCATTACGATACTTCGCATCGCCGGTCATCTCCGCCAACCGCGTTAGCCCCCAACCGAATGCCGCCGCGTCCGCCAGATAGAACGGCCCCGTCTTCCGGTCCGCATCGTGCCACACGCTGCCCTCGTCGGTGACATGCGACGCGAGGATGGCATCAGCCGCACGCCGCGCGCGTTTCAAGACGGCGTCGTCATGCGAAACATCATATAGCGTGCAAAGCGCCGCGATGGCCAACCCGTTTTCGCGCGCGTAAACATGCGTATCGATGCGCGGGATGCCGAGCTTGCGCCGGCGAGCATCGTCGAGAGCATAGTATGTGTGGCCGTCCACAAATGCTTTGTCCTTCTCGTGCGCATTCAGGTCAGCATCCTGTGTCGCAAAGAATCCGCCGTTCGTTGCTGTCAGGAATTCCTCGATGTACCGGTCAATCTTTCGCGCGTCCGCGAGGAACGTCTCGTTGCTCGTCACCTGATAGACCCGGGCACAGGCTTCGAGGTTCGCCGCTTGAAATGCCATGAGCTTCTCGAAGTGCGGCTCGTTCCAGGTGCTCGCCGCGGAATACTGGCAGATGCCGCCCCACACCGGGTCGATCAACGCGCGCTGCTTTTCCAGACTGAACACGGCCCGCGATAGCGCACCGTTGTCGCCATGCGCGTTGCGGCGAAGTTCAAATTCAACATTCGCGCCCAAGGGCGCCTTTTGCTGATGCCCCCAGCCGCCCTCGCCAGGGTCGTACCAATCATCCATGTCCCGAGTGACGCGCGCGCCGATCCACGCCAGCGCGTCTTCGGGCGCAGATGGATCGGCCACCACCCGTTTCGCGTCCTTCGGATTCGCCCGCTCGATATCAGCCAGCGCGGATTTCAATTCATCCGGCGAGAGATATCCACGAAACTTTCCGAGTTCTTCGGCCTCGGGCGAGAAAATCACAGTGGCCGGCCAGCCCCACGCGCTGTAGCGCTCGGCCAGATCGGGCCGCGCATCGATATCGACGCGGATCGCCACGAAGTGATTACTCAGGATGCGCCCGATGTCCGCGTCCGCGTACGTCGTCTCATCCATAACATGGCACCAGTGGCACCATTCCGCGGCGCAATCGAGCAGGATGAATCGGTGCTCACGTTTCGCGAGCGCAAACGATTCGTCCGACCACGCGACCCATTGGAATTGCTGCTTCCTCCCGCGTTCCCGGGCTTTGGCGATGTTGACGCTATCCGGGACGTCCGCCGCGAGCACGCCTGTGAGGGAAGCGAACAGGAAGATGGCGACAAGGCCGCGTAAGGGATTCTTCACCGTTGGCAAAACCATCCGAAAGACGTCCATTCTTGGAACCACTGCTGCACTTGCGCCGCCGAATCTTTCGCGGCGCTTCCGCCGCGCTTCACGAGCACCGCGCAGGCTTTCTCCAGCGTTGCGCCGCGTTGCAGCGCGCGCAGGACCTCGAATTGTTCCCGCGTCAGTGACTTGTAATAGACGGTGCAATTCATCCGATGCACCGCAATGTATAGCGGCTGCGGTTTGAGGTGGCGGAAGCGAACGCGGCTGACACGCTTGTGGTGCAACTCGACGGCGTTGCTGGCCTCGCCGCGCAGCCGGTCATCCCCATGTTTGGCGGCAATGAGCAGATCATCGACAGGATAACGCACTTCCAACAAGGTGATATACGGCTGCAACGCGAGACGAATCTTCGCCGGGTCTCGGCCCAGCAGGTCATCCACGTGAATGGCCGGTTTCGTGGCCTCGTCAAACGCCACGATGTGCGCCCACTCCAGCCGCACCATGTCCATGGCCAACTCCTGATGCGGTGCGGCCCATTTCGGTTCCGCCCGCAAGAATTTGCCCAAGCGACGGCCAAGATTGCGCAGTGTAAATGACTCCGATGGATACCGCGCGAGATACGCGTGGACCAGACGGTCGAACTTTCGCTCCCCGATGACAGCCCGCAGCCCGGGATAATCGTCATAAATGCAGCCGAGGATGCGGTACCAGTACTGACGATTATAAATTTCCAGCCGCTCGAATGACGTCAGCCGGTCGTTCCGCTTGATGATGGCGTTCGCGACTGGCGCCGACGTCTTCTCCATCCCGCCGCGCGGAGTCAGCGGGCGCATGATCGCGCCGGCCATCAACGCTTGCAGGTCGCCGAGTTGTTTGGCGGAGGCGACCTTACGCGGGCGCGACCTGATGCTGGATCTGGTCGATGAACTGGTTGGCTTTGAGCGCCTCATGATGAACCTCGTCAAATGACGGGATGCTGTCATCCCATTCCAGCAGCGTCGCGGTTTTGCCGACCAGGTTGATGGCGCGGGCATACAACTGCCACACCGGGTCCAGCACCGGATGATCGTGCGTATCGAGAATGTACTTCTTGAATTTGGAATGGCCCGCGATGTGGACTTGCGCGACGCGATGGTGCGGCACGTTGTTCACGTAATCGTAGGGATTGAAGCTGTGGTTCTTCGACGACACGTAAATGTTATTCACATCGAGCAGAATCCCACAATCAGCCAGCTCGACGACTTCGCTGAGAAATTCCCACTCCGTCATTTCCGACGCGTGAAATTCCGCGTAGCTGCTGACGTTCTCGACGGCGATCGGCACCTCGACAAAATCGCGCACCGCGCGCACCTTCTGCGCCGTGACCTTCGCCGCCGCGAACGTGTACGGCATCGGCAGCAGATCGTGCGTGTAGCGGCCATCGACGCTGCCCCAGCACAAATGGTCGGACAGCCAGGGCGTCTTGGTGCGCTTGACCAGCGCCTTGAGCTTTTTCAGATGCTCGCGGTTCAGCTTCTCCGCCGAACCGAAATACATCGACACGCCATGCTGCACCACGCGGTACTGTTCGAGAATCTGGTCGAGCACCTGCAGCGGTCGTCCGCCATCCACCATGAAATTTTCCGAGATGATTTCAAACCAGTCAACGACCGGCTTGCGCGTGAGGATGTGCTGGTAATGCGGCACCCGCAAACCAATGCCGATACCGTAGTCGGTGAATGAATTGAAGCGGTTCGCGGGCATGACGTGAATGGGGGCGGCTCACGCCGCCCCCACCCGAATTATACACAACGTCGGCTGACTAGCTCGGCTTGTTGGTGTTGCAGCCGCCCTTGCCTTTGCAAGAGTTCTTGCCCTTGCAGCCGTTGTCACCGGCGTTGCAACCGCCGCCGCCCTTACAGCTGTTCTTGCCCTTGCAGTCGTGCTTGCCGTTGTCGCCGCTGTCGTCCATCTGACCCCAGCTCGTCAGGCTCGTGCCCTTCGGGCTCGTCGTGGTCTGGCTGGCATACGCGCGCGCCACTGCGCCGGTCATCAAACCGGCCAAGGCCGCTCCTGCGACCAATGCTTTTGTCGTTCTCTTCATCGCTTCTCCTCTGGTTGTGTGGTTGGTTTGTTTTTGACTGTCCGCGCCTGTCACGCCAACCAGGAACGGACCTCGCTGCGCACTTGTGAAAACGCCCTGTGGAATGAACTGGCGGGAAAGATTGATGAAAGATGCCAGACGGGCCGCTCGTCCAACAGGACTTGTGGTAACACCGACTCCTCGCATCTCCATACGATGCGTGTCAGGCTGATTGGTTCCACACATTTTCGCCAAGCTCCACTGTACCCAAGAATACGATTCGCCAGCAGGTTTGGATTTATTGGGGGAACGGTGCCGCCACGAAGCCTCTACCACCGTTTTCCCTCGCCATGGTGCAAGATTACCCCGGCACCCCGACAAAAGCAAATCGAAACGGAACGCCGAAAAGGATTCGGGGTAAACACCGGCTTTATGCGCTCTTTTTCCCGCGCAATTTGGCAATCACCGCATCCAGGGAGAACACGCCCGGACCAAAAATCAGCACGATGATGGCGGTCAACATGAATTGAAACGGGGCCGCCGACACAAAATTATCAGGCTTGGAAAAGATGCTCTTCACAGCGTCGGAATCCGCGGTGAGATACGCGATGATCATGGTAAAGATTAACGGCACGGTAATGATCCGCGAGCCGAAGCCAAGCAGGAGAAGCAGGCCACCGAAACATTCCGTGGAGCCGGCCAGCAGCGCGTTTAGCCTCGGCATCGGGATATGCAGCGTCTCGAAGAAGCCGGTGGTCTTGTCGAGATGCGTGAGCTTGCCCCATCCCGTCTGAGCGAACTGCCATCCCCAATACAACCGGATGATCAAGAGGAATGGCGATTGTAGTTTCGAGACCAGCGCGACCCACAACCGGTAGAGTTTTTCCATAGCAGGAGGAAAATGTAGCAAAGCACCTGCTCACAAGCAAGTTGCGATTGACCAGCTGAGATCATTGGCAAGTGATTGCACAAGCGATTGTTGGGCAAGTACCACCTCCAGACAAGTTCGCGACGACTCTCCCAATGAATTGGCGCCGCAAATCCAACAATGGCACGCTGGCCGCGATTGATTACCGCAACGTGAGAGCAAACGGATCTATTCTCATCATCATGCTGGCCGCATTGTCCGCGCTCGCGCCATCTCACGCTCAAGCCTCCGTCGGCATCGAGTTGGAACTCGCGGTGTTGCACGATAATTTGGGCAATCCTTTGCCCGACGGCAGCACCATCCTTCTTGTTGCCGATACCGGCAATGGCGGCTTCAGCGACCCGACGGATACCGCCTTCGTCTCCAGCAATGATGTCATCGTCGGACGTTACGCCATGGACAGCGGCACCACGGACATAGCGGGCGGTGACGACCATGTTGTGGATTTCGACCTCGACAATGGTGTCGCGACCGGCGACAAACTTCGGGTTCTTTGGTTTCCCAATCTTACTACGAACGCGACCGCGCCGGGACCGTGTCAGGCATTCGGCAGCTTCACGACCAATGCTGTGCTCGATGGTTCGGACCAGGGATGGACCGTCCCCGGCGACGGTAGAGATCCAGTCGTTGCCGCCGGCGACCTGCCCGGACCCCGTCGGCATGCTCGTGACGCCCGCGAAATTTCCCATTACGCTCGCGCCGAAGAGAACACTCACCCTGAAATTTTTGGTCACCTACGATTGCGCCAACGACCCGGCCGCGACCACCAAAACGGCGGCCCACAACGATTATGCCACCATCGCGACGGTGCATCACGAAGCCATCGACGGTATCGCCGATGCCGATCCGGCCGATGACGTGTGTCCTCACGATCCGCTGGGTGCCATTCCCGGCACAAACGGCAAGATCGTGGACACAGGCTGTGGCGGCCGGAACCCCGACCACACGCTCGGCGCCGATGTGCTGACGGACGTAGTGGTAACGGTAAAGCGCTGAGGCCTAAGACGTGGCGGAGGTGATGTGAGAGCGCCAGGAGTCAGAGGATTCCTGGGAGGGTTCCGTTTGGATCGATGGGGGTAACGCGACTTTGGAATTCTTGGCGGAGGGTCTTGAGGCGGTTGGGGGTGAATTGTTGGCGGACTTTGACGACTTCGGTTCGGGCGAGGAGATCGCAGCGTTCGTTGAACGCATGACCGGCGTGGCCCTTGAGCCATTTCCACGTGATGCGATGTCGGGCGGATTCGGCGTCGAGTTCTTTCCAGAGATCCTGATTCTTCACGGGCTGTTTCGCTTTGGTTTTCCAGCCAAGAGCTTTCCAGTTCTTGAGCCATTCCGTGATCCCGTTGCGGACGTACAGCGAATCCGTGAAGAACTCGACTTCGCAAGCGTCGGACAACGCGCGGAGTCCTTCGACGGCCGCCTGGAGTTCCATGCGGTTGTTGGTGGTGGCCGGCGTTCCGCCGCTGAGTTCCTGCTGATGATTTTCCCATGCGAGTACAACCGCCCAGCCGCCCGGCCCCGGGTTACCCTCGCATGCGCCGTCGGAATATAGCGTCACCTTTTTCATGGAGTTGCCAGACAGCATACACAAAGCATCCACGGCAGACACGAATTACATCCGGACGAAGGGGATTCCACTACGAACGGCGGCAAGCGGGCCACTTGCCCTACAAATCGGAGGCCGAACGTCGCGCATAGCGGTCGCTCCCTGCCGTTCGCTCCTTGCACTCTGTGGCTCTGCGGTTGAATTCCCCGCCCGTTTACCTCCACGGGCCATTCCGACGCACTTCGGTATTGACGCTACGCCACTCTGGCTGTAAAAGTGGCGCGACTTGAATGACTTCGGGGCCTGACTGCGGTCGGGCACAGATGTGCCGAGGGCCATTTTCATGCAGTGGAGAGCGTTGGGAGGACGCAGGGGGGAGATAAACGATTTGGATGTTTGGGAAATTTCTAAATTATTTCTCGACCGATATCGGTATCGATTTGGGAACCGCGAACACGCTGGTGTATGTGCGTGACCGCGGTATTGTTTTGCGAGAGCCCAGCGTGGTGGCGATCCAGACAGGAACCAGCCACGTCTTGGCGGTAGGAGAAGAGGCGAAACGGATGTTGGGTCGCACGCCAGGTAACATCCAGGCCATTCGCCCCATGAAGGACGGCGTCATCGCTGATTTTGAAGTGACCGAGGCGATGTTACGCTATTTCATCCGCAAGGTGCACAACCGCCGTTTCGGCATCAAACCCCGCGTCATCGTCGCGGTCCCGAGCGGCATCACCGAAGTGGAAAAGCGCGCCGTCAAAGACAGCGCCACCCATGCGGGGGCGCGGGACGTTTATCTAATTGAAGAACCGATGGCGGCCGCCATCGGCGTTGGGCTGCCGGTGCAAGAGCCGGCAGGCAACATGATTGTGGATATTGGCGGTGGCACGACCGAGGTGGCCCTCATCAGCCTGGCGGGTATCGTGCTCAGCCGCAGTGTGCGTGTAGCAGGGGATGAACTGGATGAAGCCATCATTCAGTACATGAAACGCGCTTACAACTTGATGATTGGCGAACGCATGGCGGAGGATATCAAGGTCAAAATCGGCTCGGCCTACCCACTTGAACAGGAGCTCACCATGGAAGTCAAAGGACGCGACCTGGTGGCCGGCTTGCCGAAGACATTGACCGTCACCTCTGAGGAAGTGCGCGAGGCGCTGCAGGAACCGATCTCGACCATTGTCGAGAACGTCCGTGTCACACTCGAGCGCTGCCCTCCCGAATTGGCAGCCGACCTCGTCGACCGCGGCATCATGCTGGCGGGCGGTGGGGCGCTCATTCGGGGCATCGACAAGCTTCTCGCCGAGGAAACCGGCCTTCCCGTGCACATCTCCGACGATCCGCTCAGCGCCGTCGCGATGGGTACCGGCGTCGTGCTTCAGGAACTCGGCTACCTTGAGAAGCTGGCCAAGAATTCATCGTAAGCCCACCCTGAGACACCCACCGAGGATGTGCTCGTAAGAGCGATTTCTAATCGCGACCGGTCGCGAATGCAATTCGCTCCTACGGGGAATCGGTACCGAAGGGTTTTTTGAACCGTAGAAATTTGGTCATTATCGGATTGCTGGTGGTTAGCTGGGTGATTTTCCTGGGCCAACCGACCGCTTTCTCGGGTAAGCTGCGCATGGTTTTTGTACAACTTGGCACGCCGTTCGTGAAATTGGGCGATTATTTCCCCTTCGTCCAGTCGCGGCGCTCGCTCGCAAAGCGGAATCAGGAACTCACACACGAGAATGATATCCTGCGCCAGCAAATTCAGACTCTCGGCGAGACTGGTCGCGAAAATCTCCGCCTCCAGCAACTTCTTGGTCTTAAGGAACACACGAGCTTTCACACCGTTGCCGCGCGCGTCATCGGCCGCGATGCGTCCAACTGGTGGAAGAGCATCCAGATCGACCGCGGCAGCGAGGATGGCGTCCGCACCAACATGGCCGTGCTCAACACCGACGGCCTCATCGGCAAAACCCTCGCCGTCACCAGGGGTGAAGCCCGCGTCCTCCTGCTCACCGACCCGAATTGCAAAGTCAGCGCCTTGCTGCAAGACACGCGTGAGCCGGGCGTCGCGTCCGGAGTCGAGGCCGCCTTTTCGTTCTCGCCACGCTGCCTGATGACCTACGTGAACCGCGACGCGAAGGTCAAGGCCGGCGAAGGCGTAATCACCTCGGGCCTCGGCGTCTTTCCAAAAGGCATTTTCATTGGCGTCGTCAGCCGCGCCCAACTCAACAAGCAAACCGGCATGTATCAGGACATTGAGATCAAGCCCGCGGTGGATTTTCGCCGCGTAGAAGAAGTGCTGGTGGTTGTGGAATGACCACGCTCATCGCCATCGCCGGAATTCTGATCGCCGCGGCGCTGCAAGAGCGGATGCCCACGCTGTGGTGGCTGGGCAGTGTGCGGCTGGAATTCTTGCCGGCGCTCATCGTCTACGTGTCACTGACCATGCATCGCGGACGCGCTCTGGCCCTCGCGCTCGTGGCTGGTATGGCGCAGGACGCCTTGTCCGCCGCGCCGTTCGGTATCTCGGCCCTGGCATATGGCATCGCGGCGGTATTGATAACGGGCCTGCGAGAAGTGTTGGACCGCGATTTGCCATGGGTGCAACTGGGATCGGGTGCGCTTACCTCTGTCGGAGCCGCACTCATGGCTTTCTTCGTCGTCGGCATATCGTTCGGCGCCCTGTTCAAGATGTGCGTCGTCGGTTTCCTCACCGGAACGCTCACCGTGATGTTGTTCTTCGCGCTCGATTACTCGCGAATGGTCTGGGGGAACGCATGATCATCAGCGCGCCATTCCGCGAACATAATCCCCGCCTGCGAGCGGTCGGAACAATCATCGCACTGGGTCTGGCGCTCCTTCTTGTCGCCCTGTGGCGCGTCCAGGTGACCCACGGCGAACATTACGACAACAAACAGGAAGCCCAGTCGTTACGCCGCATCCGGATTCCAGCCGCGCGCGGCGAGATTGTCGACCGCAACGGCGTCGTGCTCGCGAACAACCGCCCCAGTTACGATATCGCTATTTATCTCGACCGTTTCTCCAAGAAAGTGGATGTCGTCCGCGCCGTACAGACAAGGTTGAGCGCGCTGGGCGCAGAACTCGGCATGGATCCCATGCTGAAAGATGACGTCGTGCGGGCCCACTACGAAGAGCGCCGCCCGCTTCCCCTGCCCGTCTGGCGTGACCTTCGCCCCGAATCGGTCGCTGCCTTTGCCGAGCGCGCCAGCACCCTTCCCGGCGCGGACTTGATCGTGATGCCCGTGCGCCAGTATCCCCAAGGCTCACTGGCAGCCCATTTGCTCGGCTACGTGAATAAAACGCAGGATGGTGACAACGAGGATATCGACAACTTTTATTATTACCAGCCCGACAGCGTCGGGCAACAAGGTGTCGAAAAAGCCTGTGACGAGTATCTGCGTGGCTCGCCGGGCGGGCGCACGATCCGTGTGACGCCGGCCGGCACGGTCGCGAACGATCTCGGTGAAAAACAGGCGGAGCACGGCGGCCGCGTGACCCTGACGATCGACGTGCGCCTGCAACGAATCGTGGAAGACGCTCTGGCCGCAACGAAACTTCCCGCGGGCAAAGAGCTGCGGGGTGCAGCCGTGGTGCTCGACGTGCGGACGGGTGAGGTGCTCGCCCTGGCGTCGGTGCCAAGTTTCGATCCCAACATCTTCAATCCCGCTACTCCCGCTCCCACAATTGAGGCCGTGATGAACAATCCTTCCAGCCCCATGCTCAACCGCGCGATCGGGGGACGCTATCCGCCCGGTTCCACGTTCAAGCCGATTACACTTCTGGCCGGACTCGAGTCAGGGGCGATCTCGCCGCAGGACACGGTCGTATGCACAGGCTCCATCCAAATTGGCAACTGGCCGCGCCCATTTCGTTGTTCCAATCATTCGGGACATGGGCCTATCGACGCCTACAACGCCATCGCGGAATCGTGCGATGTGTGGTTTTACAAAGAAGGCTTGAAGACCGGCCCCGAGGCAATCACCCGAATGGCCGGCGAATTCGGCCTCGGGCAGCCGACCGGGTTCGACGTGGGACACGAGCAGTGGGGGTTCGTACCGACGCCCGCGTGGAAATGGGCCCGGCATCGTGAAAAATGGTTGGATGGCAATACGGCGCAGTTATCCATCGGGCAAAGTTTCTTACTCGTCACGCCCATGCAGATGGCGTGCGTGGCGGCAACGTTTGCCAACCGCGGCACGTGTTTACATCCGTATGTCGTAAAGCAGATCCAAGCGTCCAACGGCCAGGTCGTGCATGAAGGTCAGCCGGATGTCCGGGGTCATCTGAGCGCGAACCCGGAGCAACTGGAAGTCGTGCGACGGGCGATGTTGGGCGCCGTACACGATCCCCGTGGTACGGCCGGTCGCGCCGCCGTGAAGGGCCTGAGTATCGCCGGCAAGACCGGCACAGCGGAATACGACACGAAACGGGGGCGGTTGAACTGCGGGTGGTTCATCGGGTTCGCGCCGTACGACCAGCCCCAGGTTGCCGTGGCCATATTGATTGAAGACGCCGTCAGCGGCGGCCAAACGGCAGCGCCGGTGGCCGGGAAGATTTTTGCGCAGATGTTCGGACGAAGTGCCGAGGACAAAGGCGTGGCGGAGCTCGAGGTGTATGCAGATTAAGCGTTCCATGGAGATGATCAAACAGATGGACTGGCTGCTGTTCGGCGCGATGGCCGCACTGGCGGTCGTTAGCGTGTTTTTCGTCTATAGCGCGTCCTATCGGCCGCCGCCACAACCAATGCCCGGTTTTTACAAGATGCAGATGATGTGGTTCACCGTCGGGTTGTCGCTGTACCTGGTGGTGGCCTTGGTGGACTATCGCCTCATCTGCCAATGGGCGACCATCTGGTATGCCATTGCCCTGGGACTCCTCCTGCTGGTGCTTATCGACGGTATCAAGGTGTACGGCGCGCGCCGGTGGTTGGGATGGCACGGCTTTGGCATCCAGCCCGCGGAGACCGCGAAGCTGGCCACACTAATAGCGCTCTCATACTATTTGTTTCATCGCACGCGGGAGTCGCGGCGGGAGTTCAGCATTGTGTGGGTCGCCCTGGCCATGATGGGTGCGCCGTTCGTCCTCATCATGTTGGAGCCAGACCTCGGCTCGGCGGTCGTGTTGATTCCGATCTGTTTCGGCCTGATGTTTGTCGCGGGCGTGCGGATGAAACACTTGCTCATGGCCGCCGCGGCCGGCGTCGTTCTGGCGGCCATTGGTCTGCCGATCATGTGGAAGTTGAAGGAACACAGGGCCGGCCAACGAAATTATCAACAGGATCGAATTACGGTCTTCTTGCATCCTGACTTTGACCCACGCGGGGCCGGTTGGAATCGCAACCAGTCCGTCATCGCGGTCGGCTCCGGCGGGCTGACAGGAAAAGGGTATCTGCAAGGCACGCAGAGCCTGCTGGGCTACCTCCCTCGCTCTGTAACACCGAATGATTTTCTCTTCAGCGTCATTGCCGAAGAACAGGGATTTGTTGGTAGTCTGGTTGTAATTGGGTTGTATGCGGTGCTGTTATTTTCCGGGCTACGGATCGCCGCAAACGCGCGCGACCGGTTGGGAATGCTCCTGGCCACGGGTGTCGTGGTCATGCTGTTTTTCCATATCTTCATCAATGTGGGCATGACGATCGGCCTGATGCCGGTCACGGGCGTGCCCCTACCATTACTCAGCTACGGTGGATCGTTTGTGCTGGCCAGCATGACCGCCCTCGGGCTGTTACAAAACGTGTGGATTCATAGGAGGATCTACTAACCATGGACGCAATCAAACAAATACTCAAAAAGGGCGAGGAACTCTTAACGGGTCGTCGCAAGCGACGCATCCTCAAGGAAATTATCGTCAACGCGGAGGCGCTGGAAAATCGCGTCGCCGTGCTGGAAGAGGGCCAACTCGAAGAGTTCACCATCGAACGCACGACCGAGAAACGTATCGTCGCCAGCGTCTTCAAGGGTAAAATCAAGAACCTCGAGCCCGGACTGAAAGCAGCGTTCGTCGATATCGGGTTCGAGAAGAACGCCTTCCTGCACTATTGGGACATCATCCCCGAACAGCTCGATCAGCGCGTTGATCTGCTCGAAACCCCGGAAGCCGATCGTTCCAAGCAAAAGCCCAAGATTTCCCAAAAAGACATCCCGCAGCTTTATCCGCCGGGATCAGAAGTCATCGTGCAGGTCGTCAAAGGTCCCATCGGCACGAAGGGTCCGCGCATCACCACCAACATCAGCATCCCCGGCCGTTACCTCGTGCTGATGCCGTTCAACCCGCAACGCGGTATCTCGCGCAAGATTGAGGACGACAGGGAACGTCAACGCCTCAAGAAAGTCCTGCAGCGCCTGCGCATCCCCGAGGGCATGGGCGTTATCATCCGCACCGTCGGTGAAAACCAGAAGAAACGGTACTTCATCCGCGACCTTGAGCTGCTGTTGCAGACATGGAAGCAGGTGGAAGAGAAGATCAAGACCCAGACCGCGCCGTACTGCGTGTTCCAGGAACCCGATCTCGTTGAGCGTACCGTCCGCGATTTCCTCACGGAAGAAGTGGACCGCATCGTGGTGGACAACGAACAAGCCTATGAATCCATCCGCAACATGATTGGCCAGATCAGCCGTCGCTCGCGCGGCAAAGTCCGGCTCTACAATGAGACGGCACCCATCTTCGGCCGGTTCAACGTCGAGAAACAAATCGAGAACGCCTTCCGTCGGCAGGTCTGGCTGAAGTCCGGCGGCTATATCTGCATCGACGAGACGGAAGCGCTCGTCGCCATCGACGTCAACACGGGCCGACATAAATCGCAGAAAGACCTCGACACCACGATCCTGCAAACGAATCTCGAAGCCGCCGAAGAAATCTGTCGCCAGCTTCGCCTGCGCAACATTGGCGGCCTGATCGTGATCGACTTCATCGACATGCGCCATCGCAACGACCAGCAGAAGGTTACCCAAAAGGTGCGCGAGGGCGTCAGGCGCGACAAAGCCAAGACCCGCATCCTCAACATCTCGCAGCTCGGTCTGATGGAAATGACGCGCCAGCGCCACAGCGAAAGCATGGCCAGCGCCGTGTACGAGGACTGCCCGTACTGCAAGGGCAAGGGCATGGTCAAGAGTGCGCTGTCCATGTCGGTCGAAATCCAACGCAAGGTTGCCGAACTCCTCCGCAAACTGCGCGAGCAGGGCCGGCACGAGCAGCCGCAGCTTCGCATTTACGTCCACCCCGAAGTGCTCAACCGTCTGCGCACCGAAGATGAAGCGGTACTCATCGACCTGGAGAAGAAACTCAGCGGCAAACTCAGTTTCCGCGCCGACCCGGCGTTCCACTTCGAGCAATTCAAGATTGCTGATGCCATCAGCGGTCAAGAACTGGCGTAATAAAGCGACTCGGAAGTCAAACGCCACCGATGTCTTCACACGTCATACGTGTGATAGACAACGGTAGTGGTGTAGCTGTATGCAGCGAACGCGACAACAGTAACTAGCGGGGCGATGACGACCAGGCGCAAATCATCTGTCTGGGGCGTTGCCCTCATCGTGTTGCTCACCGTCGTGGTATATCTGCCCGCCTTGCGCGGCGGGTTTATCTGGGATGATGACGATCACCTGACCGCCAATCCCGCCATGACCGCGCCGCATGGATTGCGGATGATTTGGTCGTCCCTGTCCGTCTCGCGATACTATCCATTAACACTCACGAACTTCTGGGTCCAGCGTCGGTTATGGGGACTGAACTCCAGGCCCTATCACCTCGTCAACATCGTGCTTCATGCGGCCAACGCTGTTTTGGTTTTCTTTCTACTCCGCCGACTGCGGGTACCACTGGCTTGGTGGGCTGCCGCGCTGTGGGCGCTGCACCCGGTGAATGTGGAATCGGTGGCCTGGATTACCGAACTAAAGAATACGCAGTCAGGTGTTTTCTTTTTTTGTTCCCTGCTGTGCTTTCTCCGGTTCGAAGCCGAGGAACGGCGTGCCTGGTATGCATGGGCATTGGTTTGCGGGGCGTGCGCTTTCCTGAGCAAGCCATCGACGGTCGTCTTGCCACTGGTGTTGTTGCTCTGTGCCTGGTGGCAGAGAGGGCGCTGGCAGCGCAACGATATTGTCCGGACTCTGTCGTTCTTTGGGATGGCTCTGGCCATGTCGATCCTGACGATTGCGGAACAGACCGGACACATTACCCGCCAGGGAACCGGAGAATGGTCGCTCACTCTTGGGCAGCGGCTTGTGATCGCCAGCAAGGCAATCTGGTTTTACGCTGGAAAAGTTCTTTGGCCCTTGAACCTTGCGTTCGTATATCCCCGATGGGAAGTGAAGGCAAACTCCGTGGGGTCGTGGTTGCCGCTGGCCGGTCTGGTGGCCAGCGGCGTCATCCTCTGGCTGCGGCGCCAGCAGCCGTGGGCGCGAGCGTGTCTCTTCGGATTCGGGTATTTCGTGATTGCGCTGCTGCCGGTGCTCGGGCTGGTCGACATATTTTACTTTCGGTACTCATTCGTCGCGGACCATTTCCAATATCTGGCGAGCGTTGGTGTCATCGCCTGTGCCGTCAGTGGGATCGCGGGTGTTTCGGACCGCAGCAGTGTGCGGTCAATATCCGTGGCAAACGTCGTTTGTGCGGCACTGCTGGCAGGTCTGGGCGCGCTGACCTGGAAGCAAGCGCACGCTTACCACGATTCCGAAACACTTTGGCGCAATACCGTCACCAAGAATCCTGACGCGTGGATTGCCCATAATAATCTTGGGATTGCGCTGGGGAATCACGGCCGACGCTCGGAAGCGATCGAGCATTACCGAGAGGCGTTGCGCCTGAAACCTGATTATGCCGAGGCGCATAACAACCTGGGGTTCGCTTTGTCACAGATGGGCAAGACCGACGAGGCCATCCGACAATTCGAGGAAGCATTGCGGATCGACCCAGAGGACAATGAAGCGCACAACAATCTTGGAAATGCGTTGTTGCAGACCGGGAACTTGGCCGAGGCTGTCAAGCAATACGAGGAAGCGCTCCGAACCAAACCCGATTATGCCGACGCGCGCAATAACCTGGGGACCGCGTGGCTGCGACTGGGCCGGGTGCCGGAGGCCATCGAGCAGTGGGAACAGGTGTTGCGAATCAGGCCTGATTACGCTGAAGCACACAATAACCTGGGGGTGGCCCTGGCGCGACTCGGCAAGTTGCCTGCCGCGACAATGCATTGGGAACAGGCGCTGCGAATCAACCCGGAGTACGCTGACGCGCACTACAATCTGGGCATGGCACTGGAGAACACGGGCAACGTGCGGGAGGCGATGATCCATTACGAGCAAGCGCTACGAATCAAGCCTGATCACGTTGACGCCCAAAACGGGCTGGCGCGACTCCGGGCTATTCAGTAAGTGATTGCCTTGGTATCGTGGAAGCGAATGCTACGAAAACCATTCAACTCAGGGCGTGATGGATTGAGTCAGATTGAGCCGCACCGCACGTGTCGTTATTTGCTTCCGTCCATCATTATCCTCTGCTGGCTCGCTGTCGCGTGCCATGCCGCCGATGAGCCGCGCATCCTGACGCCGTCCCCGTCCTCGTTCCAAACATTGTCGCGCTTCACCGAATTGTTGGATGCATTGCAAAAGGGTTATGTTGCTCCGGGGAAGCTCAATACCGATGAGCAAACCACCGCCGCACTCCGCGGATTCGTTCGCGCCGTCGATCCCGAGGCCGACCTGCTCACGCCCGAGGAAGTCGCCGCGACCAATGAGTCCGCCTACACCGACGGCGATATCGGCCTCAGCTTCGCCATCCGCGACGATTTCCCCGTCGTCATCTCACCGCACGACGGCAGTCCTGCGGAAAGCGCCGGCCTGCTTGCCGGGGAACAAATCGTCGCCATCGGCAACGTCCCCACGCCCCATGCGCGACGCATTGACGTGGACCGTCTTCTCCGTGGTCCGCCGAATTTTCCCGTGAACCTGCGCGTGTTCGATCCCAACACTGGCGCCGTTCGCGACCTGCGCCTGCACCGAACCACCGAGTCGTTGTCTCCCAGTCCCGGCTTGAGATTCCTCGATCGAGGCGTCGCGTATTATCGCGTCCCCGAGTTCACACTCGCGGCGGTCGAAAATTTTCGCGCGGCGATGGTCCTCGCCAAGAGCGACCGTGCTCCGGCCATCATTCTCGATCTGCGCAATAATCCCGGTGGAGCATTCGAGGCTGCCCAGGTCGCCGCATCGTTCTTCCTGCCCATGGGCACCGAGGTCGTCTCGCTGGAGTACGCCAATCCGGCCCTCCGCACCACGTTCGTCAGCGATGAAAGCATTCGGGTCACCGCGCCGCTGGTATTGCTGGTCAACGGAGGCACCGCCGGCGACGCGGAGGTCTTCGCCGCAGCGCTGCAGGACAACAAGCGCGCGCGGATCGTCGGTAGCCGGAGCTTTGGCCGGGGAATTCTGACAACGTCAGTCCGCTTGTCGGACGGCTCAGTGTTGGTCATGCCCACCGCTTACTTTGCGCGACCATCTAAACAGGTCCTGCAGGGCAAAGGTGTGGCTCCGGATGTGATCGTGGAAATGCCGCGCGAGACGGAGCGCTCACTTGCCCGCGCCGGTTTCGGGACCTTCGATTGGCGAAACGACAAAGCCGACGTGCTCGGCACCGATTTGCCGCTGGCCAGGGCGCTCGCACTGCTGGCCAAGTGAACACTGTTGCGATGTGTTCGCTCCGCTGTTAGCATACCCTCATGTCCGCCATGAATCGGAGAATCCGGCTCGCCGCGATCTCGCTGCTGCTTCTCGCCGTGTTTCCCGCGCACGCCCAGGAAGCCACCCTGCAAAAACTCAACGTGCAAGCCGCTGATCTGTATCGACAGGCCAAATACACGGAGGCAGTCAGCGCCGGGCAGGACGCGCTGAAGATCGCCGAAACGATGTTCGGCCCTTCGCATCGCGAAGTCGCCACGGCCTTGAGCAACCTCGCGGAATACCAGCGCGCCGAAGGCAACTACACGGAGGCGGAGAACCTGCTCAAACGGGCGTTGGCCATCGATCAAAAGGTGTTGGGTGACGAACATCCGGACGTGGCCATCGATCTCAACAATCTCGGCCTGCTCTACGACAGCCTCGGTCGCCACGCTGATGCCGAGCCGCTTTACAACCAGGCAATCCAAATTGACCAGAAGACGCTCGGTCCCGATCACCCCACTGTCGCCACCGATCTGAACAACCTCGCGGAAGCCTACCGCGCTCAAGGCAAACTCTCTCAAGCGGAGGCATTCTACCGGCGCGCACTCCGGATTTGTGAAGCCCAGCCTGTCCCAGACAACCGCGCCACGGCCACGGTACTCCACAACCTCGGCGCCTTGACCATTGCCCAAGGCAAGACCGCGGACGCCGAACCGTTGTTGTCGCGCGCGTTGGAACTATGGCGCAAGGTCGTGCGTGCCGATCACCCGGACATCGCGGCGACGTTGCGCTTGCTCGGCTCCGTCCAAATGTCGTTGCGCGAGTATCCGAAGGCGGAAACCACCCTCGCCGAGGTCGTCGCCATTGACGACAAGAACCATGGCAAGAATGCCAGGCAACTTTCCAAAGACCTGGGCAATCTCGCTCTCGCGCTGGTTGCGCAACGGAAATATGTAACCGCAGAGACGCATCTCAAACGCGCCCTCGCTCTCGACGAGCAAACGTACGGCAAGGAACACCTGGTCGTCGCATCGAGCCTCACCAGCCTTGCCGAGGTCTATCGCGACGAAGGGAAGTACACGTCGGCGGAACCCCTGTACAAGCGCGCCCTGATGATTGACGAAAAGGTTCTTGGTCCCGAGCACCCGGACGTGGCGAACGATCTGAACAACCTCGGTGCCCTCTATTTCTCGGAAGGTCGGTCCACCGACGCCGAGCCGATGTTAAAACGGGCGCTGGCCATCAAGACGGATGCCCTCGGTCCCGACAGTCCGGAGTTGCTGCAGGTTCTCGACAACTATGCCGTCGTCCTCCGCGCGCTGAAGCGCGTCGACGAAAGCAAATCGATCGAGGCCCGCGCCAGTGCGATTCGTAAAACGTTGCCCCCGTCATGAACGAAGCCAGGCTCCGACAACTACTCCTCGATGTGCGCGCTGGTCACGTGCCGGCGGAACGCGCGCTCAAGCAACTCAAGTCTCTGGCCATTCACGACCTCGATTTTGCGCGGGTGGACGGGCATCGCTCGCTGCGCAAAGGTTTTCCCGAAGTGATCTATTGCGAAGGCAAAACGCCAATGCAGGTCGTGAAGATCGCGCGCACGATCCTGCGGCATAATGACAATTTACTGGCAACCCGCTCATCGAAGGAAACATTCCGCGCCCTGAAACGCGCGTTCCCGAAAGCGAAGTACCACGAAGCTGCGCGCGCCATAACGGTCGAGCGCAAGCCGTTGCCGAAACGCGGTGGCACAATCGCCGTGCTCTGCGCTGGCACCACAGACATCCCCGTCGCCGAAGAAGCTGTCGTCACCGCCGATATCATGGGCAATCGCGTGAAGCGTTACTACGATGTCGGTGTGGCCGGCATCCATCGGTTGCTCGCGCTGAACGAGGAATTGCTCGAAGCGAGCGTCCTGATCGTCGTCGCCGGGATGGAAGGCGCCCTGCCCAGCGTCGTCGGCGGCCTCGTCGACAAACCCGTCATCGCCGTCCCCACCTCCGTTGGTTACGGCGCAAGCTTCGGCGGCGTCGCCGCTCTGCTGGCCATGCTAAATTCCTGCTCCAGCGGCATCACCGTCGTCAACATCAACAACGGCTTCGGCGCCGGCTATGCCGCGAGTTTGATCAACAGTCTCGCGAATCCCTGAGTTGGCTCTCGACATGAAGACCGTCATTTCCATTCCCGACAAGATATTTAATTCAGCCGACCGGCTGGCGAAAAATATGAAGATGTCGCGCAGCGAACTGTATGCGCGGGCAGTGGACGAGTTCGTCACCGAACATGCGCGGCTAAACATTCGGGAGAAGCTCGATCAGGTATATGCCGCCAACCCCTCCACGATGGGTCCGACTCTCGCCTGTGCCCAAGCTGCTGCCATCGCCCGCGAGGACTGGTGATGCGGCGCGATGAGAAAGGGCAGAGACGGAGTTGCTTTGGGCATAGGAATGCTACCTCATTTCCAAGCGTACAGGCGCTTGTACTCGCCGCCAATCTGGGGGTCGCCAAGGTGCACAAGTCGCCTGCTGCTTTTGTCATCGCCGCGTCAGTTCTTTAACTTTGCCGAAAGAATTGCATCGGGATGCCAGACAGGGTATACTTTTGGGGCCATGAGCATTACGGAAATCCACCAGCTTCCGCTGAGCGAAAAACTTCAAATCATGGAGGCGATTTGGGAAGACTTGCGTGCCCAGGCGAAGGACGTTCCGGTGCCACGGTGGCATGAGGAATTGCTGGACGCCCGGCGGGAAGCGGTGGCACAAGGTCGGGAACAAGTTCTCGATTGGGATGATGCGAAGCACGCGTTGCGCACGCCGCACCAATGAAGCTGCGGATTCTGGCCTCGGCCAAGAAGGACTTGGAGGAAGGCTACCGGTTTTATGAAGCGCAGAACGCCGGCCTTGTCGAGTACTTTATCACTTCGGTCGAAGCGGACATCGAAAGCTTGCTCCTGTACGCCGGCATCCACCCCGTGATGTACAAAGAATTCCATCGGTTGCTCTGTCGCGTCTTCCCGTTCGCAATCTACTACCTGAAATCCGCGGACGTCGCCACTATCTACGCAGTCGTCGATTGCCGACGCGACCCGGCATGGATCCGCCAACATTTACAGAAGAGCGGCGAGCGGGCATCAACTGCACCGCCCGCTTGATCAACCAACTCACACGACAATGATACTCCTCTACCTCGATTGTTTCGCAGGCATCAGCGGCGATATGTTTCTGGGCGCGCTGCTGGACCTGGGCGTGTCGGAAAGTGCGTTACGCGCTGAATTGGCGAAGCTCGCTCTGAAGAGTTATCAGATTTCATCCCGCCGGGTGATCAAGCAGAACATCTCGGCCACAAAATTTGATGTGGTGGTGATGGAAGATTCGGCGCTTCATCCGCCTTCGCCGAGGCTTCGGCGGACAGGTGAACACCGCGGTTACACCGAAATTGCCGCGATGATTACTGACAGCGCGTTATCGGATACGGTGAAGCGTAGAGCGTTGAGCGTGTTCAAACGAATTGGTGAGGCTGAGGCGAAGATTCATGGAATCCCGTTAGAGAAAGTTCACTTTCACGAGATCGGGGCCGTGGATTCAATTGTGGACATCGTGGGCGCGTGCATTGCGGTCGCGGCGCTTGGAGTAGACGAGATTCAGGCATCGCCACCGCGGCTGGGGTCGGGATTCGTCGAAACGGCGCACGGTAAATTCCCGGTACCGGCACCGGCCACGCTGGAATTGCTCAAGGGCATCCCGGTTCAGTCATCGAACGAACCCGTCGAACTGGTTACGCCAACGGGCGCAGCGTTGCTCGCGGAGTTCTGCACGAAGTTTTCCCAGGCGATGCCCGCAATGAGCATCGAGAAGATTGGTTACGGCGCGGGCTCGCGCGATTTGGAAAAGGCGCCCAATGTGCTCCGGGCCGTGCTCGGAGAACCGGCGAGCGCCGCGGAGTCCGAGGGCGACACCGTCGCTGTCATCGAAACGAACATCGACGACATGAACCCGCAATTATTCGGCGACGTGATGGAACGATTGCTGGCGGCTGGCGCGCTGGACGTGTTCTTGACGCCCGTGCAGATGAAAAAGAACCGGCCAGGCACGTTGCTGACCGTCCTGTGCGAACGCAACGACGCGGACGCGCTGGCGGAATTGCTTCTCACCCACACGACCAGTTTCGGCGTGCGGGTACACGAAGCCCAACGCCGCAAGCTGGCGCGGGAAATCGTCACGGTGAAAACCAAATTCGGCGAGATTGAGGTGAAAGTTGGACGGCTTGGTGATAGGATTGTGACACGGTCGCCGGAATTTGAATCCTGCAAACAGGCGGCGGCGAAATTCAATGTCGGCGTGAAGGACGTGTACAACGAGGCCACACGCGTGGCGGGGGAAACGTTATGATCGACAAAGAACTGCTGGAGATCATGGCCTGTCCGAAATGCAAGGCCGAGGTCAAAGTCGAGGGTGAGAAAATCATCTGCACCAACCCACAGTGCGGGTTGCGGTACCCGATTCGCGATGACATTCCGGTCATGTTGATTGATGAAGCGGAGAAACCCTCTCCGAAATCGTAGGAACGATTTGTAATCGCGACCGGTCGCGAATGGAATTCGCTCCTACGGAGATTATGAATCACGAACCAACCCTCTCCGTAATCGTTCCCGCATGGAACGAGGAGAAATATGTCGGTCGAGCCATCGACTCGCTGCGGCACGCCGCACAGGTCTATGAGCGCGAACGCGGGTGCGTGGCGGAGATTATTGTCGTCGACAACAACAGCCAGGATCGCACGGGCGACGTGGCGGGCGAGCACGGCGCGCAGGTGGTGCTCGAGCCTGTCAACAATATCGGCAAGGCGCGCAATACTGGTGTGAAGGCGGCCCGCGGAAAGTATATCGCGTTCTGCGACGCCGACAATCAAGTCACCGAAAACCTGTTGGTCTTGATCCACGACCATCTCGAGGATCCGAAGATTGTCGGCGGGGGAACCTGGATCGAGCCGGAGCGGCGCAACTTCAAGATCAGCTTTTTCTATTTGCTCTGGGGGATTTACGTTCGTGGTAGCGGCGTGGGCGTGGGCATGATGCATTGCCGCAAGCCGGACTTTGAGTCGTTCGGCGGATTCGACGAGACGATTTACGCCGCGGAGGACGTGCAACTCGCCTACGATTTGAAAAAGATCGGCACGCCGCGTGGCCAGAAATTCAAGTTGATCAACAAGGGCTGGATCATCACCTCGACGCGCAAAATCGACCAAACGCCGCTGGTCACGATGATCGCGAAGATCATCGGCTTCGGTTTCGGCCTGCAGAAGAAGATCCGCAACAAGGAATACTGCGAGCACTGGTACGAAAAAGCCGCGCGCTAGCGCTTTTCCGTGGGCGTGGCTTTCTTGCGCCGTCGCATCTTGTCCATGACTTTGTCCGCGTAGGTCTTCAAATGCGTTTTCAGCCGGCGCGCCCACACGAAATCCACGGCCAGAATGCTCAGACCGAGAATCACCAGCAGAAATCCCGGGCCTGGCACCGCCGGAATCATCAGGAACAGCCCGACGATCAACAACACAATGCCCGACGTGATCCGCAAGATACGCTTCGCATGATGGACCAGCCACTTCATGCCGACGGCTTCAAATAGATGGCCCCGTCCTCGACGACCAAGGGCAACCGCTCCAGAGACTTGCCCTGCCCCGGACCGCCGACGCACTTGCCCGCGTGCGGTTCATACACCGATCCATGCGTCTTGCAGACAAACAGGCTACCATCACAGGTAAAAAAGTCGTTGTCGTCCAGGTCCAACGAGATCGGCAGGTGCACGCAGCGATTCACAAACGCGACGAACTCGCCCTGAACGTTCGCGAGAAACGCGCCCATTGTCTCCCCGTTGGCTTCAAAGGTGAACTTCTTCGTCGTCCCCGGCGGGAGCTCTTCCACGCGTGCGAGCAAAATCCTGGGGCCATTCACAATGTCAGCTTAGGCCGCACGGTCAGCTTTGACAAAGACTTTATGGTAGGGAGGCGGACAAAACGGGTGACCCCGTTGACAGCCGCATGCTTCCTTCCGCCACCGGGCGATCAAAATCGAAGGTTGAACCAGTCAGGGTCTTCATAATAGACTTGGTGTCAGGAGATATGAAACTTCCCCTTCTCGCGACGATGACCTGTCTCATGCTCCCGATTGTGGTTTTCGCCGCCGGTCCCCAATCCACGGAGAAAAGTGATTATACACTTTTCAATCCGGTGCCGAGTGACCAGTTGCGGCCATTGTCTTCGGAGGCGTACGATGGCGTGACGGATGCCCGCACCCTGGATGCCGGCCACTATCAGGTGGAAGGCGAACTCGTGGATTACTTCTACAATTCCGGGACGCCTGTCGGCTATGACACCGGCGAATTCCTTTGGGCGCCGCGCGTGACGGTGGGGTTGTTGAACAATGTCGATCTTTATGTACGCCCGTCCTACGAGATCAGCCGGGTTGATAACAGGGTCAGATTCAGTGGGTTTGGACGCATCACCACAGGTGTCAAAATCAATCTCCTGGGCAATGATGACGGGATGATCGCCCTGGCACTCAAGCCCTACGTCTCAATTCCGACGAGCTACGGCGATGAATTAGGCGGAGGCGATGTGTTGGGAGGGGGCGACGTGGCACTGCTGGTGCGATTGCCATATGGATTGTATGTCAAGGTCGACTCAGAGTTTTATGCGACCGAAAATGATAGTCGCACGGTGTTTGCCGGATTTTACAATGCGCTGAGTATCAACAAAGCGCTATGTTCCAAAGCCGCGGCGTACTGCTATTTCGATTCCACCGTAACATCCGACTCAACCGAAACGTGGGATGGCTACGCCGGCCTTGGCTTGGAATACAATTTCACCCGCGACCTGCAACTGTTCGCCGGATTCGGATTCGGCGTGACTCCGGGTTGGGTATTGGGACAAACCCGGGCCTTTGATTACAACCCGCGCGCCGGTTTTGTGTGGCGCTTTTAAGGATAACGCGGTTGGGGACGATGGCGGGCGACGCCTTGCGGTCGCGGTTTGACAGTGTCGTCCGACCGCGCTAGGATGGTTGTAGTTGGCGAGAAAGTCGTTCTCGGGGGATTGAACTCAAACTTACGAAAGGAGTCGCACCATGGCGCATGAACTGCCGAAACTGCCTTATCCGTACGACGCGCTGGAGCCGCACATCGACGCGCGCACGATGGAGATTCATTACACGAAGCATCATCAGGCCTACGTTACGAACCTGAATGGCGCGCTGGATAAGCACGCCGAGTTGCATCAGAAGAGTCTTGAAGACCTGCTTCGTGGCATCAGCAGCGTGCCCGAGGACATCCGCGCGGCGGTGCGCAACAATGGTGGCGGGCACCACAATCACAGCCTCTTCTGGACGATCATGAAGAAGGGCGGCGGCGGCGAGCCCAAGGGCGCTGTGGCCGAAGCGATCAAGTCAGCGTTTGGCGATTTCGCGAAATTCAAGGAGACAATCACCACCAACGGCATGACACGTTTTGGCAGCGGCTGGTCATGGTTGGTCGTCACGAAGGACAAGAAGGTCAAGGCCTACTCGACCGCGAACCAAGACAGCCCGCTGATGGAAGGCGATGTCCCGGTCCTCGGCGTGGACGTGTGGGAACACGCGTACTACCTGAAGTACCAGAACGTCCGCAAGAATTACCTCGATGCGTGGTGGAACGTCGTCAATTGGGACGAAGTCGCCGCGCGATTCGACAAAGCGAAATAGGCATCAGTCGGCACAGACGAAAATGCAAGGGCGGCCCGCCGGGTCGCCCTTGTTGTTTCAGGCGCTGCTGACTTTCTCCCACGCGTACTTGGTTTTGATGTGTTGGAGGAAGAACTTCCCCGGCGACGGCGTGCGTGCAAATTCATCGTGGACGTTCTTGGGGACGGAGAAGTATCGATACACGCCCGTGGCCTTGAACTCGATTTCGAGTGTTTCACTCGCACCATCGTAGCCGATGGAGGCGATGTCGCTGGAATTGACGGGTTGGCGTTGGATTTCACTCACGAGAGCAATCTTCCAAGAAATCCACCGCTACTGTCAACTCCGCTGTGGGAAGTCCCGGCTGACATGATCCAGCGCCAGCACTTCGATCTCACCACGGCAATATACCTTTGACAGGTCACGAATCTGGACAATGTGTTCCGCCACGTTCGCGAGACTCTAGCACAAGGACATTGGATTTGTAGCGTCACGTTTTGGCAGGTGAAAGCAGGACGAAGCTGCCTCTCGTAAAAAGCCTGCTCGTAGATGTAGGAAAAGTGGTCGGTTCGTTTTCCGTAGCGAGGCGAGCTTACGGCTCAGCTTTTAATCACAGTCGGTCGCGGTTACAAACCGCTCCTACGAGGGAAAGAACCGCCATCGGAATTTGGTTGCGTCAGGTATCGATTTTTGATACATGAGGTTTCGTTAGGGCTGTTCTTTGACAACATGGTTGTCGTCGAGACGATGTGGCGGGGCCGAACACTGCCGCAGGCGGGACGTTTACCCGCCTCTGGCGGCGTCGAAGGCGGTCGGGACGACCAGCGCTCACGCTACCACAACCGCAAGCGGGACGCTCGCGCTACCGGGGATCTGGTTCCTGTCATAGGTGTTTTTGCGAAACGAACCCATTCTTTCGGTTTGTGTGGTGCCTTGCGCATTGCTGATGGAGAAGATGTTACAACTGAGATTGTTCAGGGAAGTGAATCGCGAACAAAGCCAAAATCAGGACATGAGACTTCGACGGCGAGGATCGCCGCCCTACAAGATGAGTGGGCCTTCCGAATCACGGCTTGCCGGGCCTTCGCCTCGCCGAAGTGGCTTCGGCCACGCAGGCGGGAGGCACGCCCTCCAATGAACCGTGGCGGAGTGCAACTCTTCAATGAACCAAAGTCAGCGCGATCACTCCTGCCACTGCGATGACACCGCCGACCACCGACTGCCAGCCCGGACGATCGTCTTCGAAGCAATAGGAGAAGGGCATTACAGCCAGCGGCAACGTCGCGACGATCGGCAGCACGATGCCGCTCGGCGTCGTCGACAACGCCCATTGGTAACAACTCACTCCGAGCACCGGTCCACCGAGCGTATTGGCAATCACCCACAACGATGACTTTCGCCATTCCAAACGACCGACACCACTAGAATGACGACCGCGCGCCCACAGTACCGCAAAGTATAGGGCGGCCACGCCGATGCCGCCGATGATGCGCTGATACGCTGCCGTGCCACCATCGATGCTCAGACCCGCTTGTGCCGTGACAAAAAACGCCTTGCGACTGAGCACCGCGCCCCCACCCTGCCCAATCGCCGCGAGCACCCCGAAGATCGTGCCACTGAAGAGATGTCGGCGGTCGAGGTGCAGATGATTTCTCGGTGCCAGCGCCACGGCGACACCGGCCAGGATCACGACACCGGCGATCAACTGCTTCGGACTTAATGTAGTGCCAAGCCACAGCCACTCCGCCAACGCCGCGATTGGTGCGGCAAGACATTGCGCCAGCAGCAGCGTGAGTCGAGAGCCTAATCGAGGCAACGCCTCATACAGCGCCACATCCCCCAACCCGAAGCCGACGAACCCGCTCACAAGGAAATACCACAATCCCGCGCCGCTGAGGCCTTTTCCAAACGTGTGCGCCCACAACGCCAACAGTGCGGTTGCCAGGGACAGCCGCGCGAGATTGGCAACTGCGCTACCCAAATAACGCGTCGAACGAGTCGCGCAAACCACGGAGGCCGACCACAGGAGAGTCGTAAGCAATGCCGGAAACATGGTGCAGAGGAAATAACAAAGGAATGCGGCCTAAACAAGCATTGCCGCCCCGTGATCGAGCCGGGTGCTATTCCTTCGAGATACCAACGTATGGAGGCTGTCCCGGCACGTGCTCGACAGTCATGTTCAACTCGTATTTCTCCGCGAGCAACCATAACGCCTGCCGTCGTGTGACCTGGTTCACGTGCAACGAGACCTTTAACGGTTCGACCGCTTCGTCCGCGCGCGCGATCGCGAGTTTCATCCCGACAAACGCGTCGGTCAGTGGCAGATGAACGATGCGCACCTCGGCCATATCCACATCCACAACCGTATCCAGCCACTGGTTCCACGAGCTGTCCGTTGAACCGAGGAAGGCTTGAGGAGGTCGGACCGTTGTCGCGCACGAAACCGCCAGCGAGGCCAGAACCGCCGGAAGTATGAGCCACCAGAGGCGCGTCGTCATCGGGCGATTGGACGTCTTTGTCATGGTTCCATTGCTGAATGACATCAGACTGTATGCCATTACTGCGGTGGCGAGCTGAGTTGTTTCTTCAGTTCTTGTTCGCCGCTCGGCGTGAAAGCGCGAATCTGACGATCCGTGATGGGCGCCTTCTGGGTCGTTTCGGGCACCTGTTTCTGGGACAGGTCACTTTGTTTGTCAACCACAGCACGCTTGGCTGTGAAGTTCGCTTTCGACAGGGCGGGCGTGGAAACCGTGGTCATATCCAGCATTTTGAGATCCACCATGTGGTCCTTTCCGTCGGCGTCTTGCAGTTTCAGATCGTCCTTCGAAAGCGCCGACTTGCCGGATAGATCGTGCGTCGGCTGGGAAATCGAATCGAAATGCAGAACACTGAAATCCACGCTTTTGCCGCCCACATCCGCCTGCTTGTTGATGTCGATGGGCTTGAGAACCTGGGCGCCCGCCAAAAGTGACACGCCCCCCGCCAATACAATTGCCAGAAGTGTCAGGTGCAGCCTCATATTCGCTTCGTGAATTTTGGTGCGGACGAGAGGAGTTGAACCTCCATGACCTTGCGGTCACAGCCTTCTGAGGGCTGCGCGTCTGCCAGTTTCGCCACGTCCGCGCACTGGTTTCAGCGCCAATATAGCGACCGTCCGTCAGGCTGGCAACGGTAAATAGTTTCCCAATTCTGTGGGCAAAGCAAGCTCACCACGTGGGCCAAGCGGATTGCAAGCCAGTATCACCGACAGCCGCGTCATTCTGAACGGCGCGCACGACGAACCTTCGGCCAGGTTATGATCGGAAACAGCCAAAACAGGCTTGACCTGTAGTTCCCAAAGGGCTAGCGGTGAACGAGTTTCAGTTGGGCTGGACAGCGACGCACGGATTGTATCAGGAATACCGTATAATATGAAACGATCGACACGGACGGGAATCAGCATCGCCTTGTTGTTGGGTCTCCTGCTTACCAGTTGCAGCACGGGGAAATCGCACGAGTCACCTGGCTCAACCAGCCACTCCGATCAGTCGGATGCCGTGATCCGCGACGTGATTACCCGCGTGGCGCACCATCAGATCCACCCCTTGGCCGATGGTGATTACACTCCGGTGGATTCGGTTGCCGCGGCCCAAGCGGCGCGACAAGCAGAGGGAATCGCCTGGGATTATCCGTGGGGCGTGACTCTTTATGGAATGCTGCATGTATGCGATGCGACCGGCGACAAGGAAGTTGAGGACTTCGTACTCCGGCACAATAAGATT
>Ga0302324_100001005_pt1 | contig 70041 bp, 59 predicted proteins | sample Palsa_T0_1_FD_201949 | JGI IMG/M metagenome (GOLD analysis project Ga0302324, IMG submission 201949) | Peat permafrost microbial communities from Stordalen Mire near Abisko, Sweden - Palsa_T0_1 | ecosystem: Environmental > Terrestrial > Soil > Palsa > Peat permafrost | place: Sweden: Abisko...
AGCAGGCAGATCCTCCTCGTCTGGTTTAGAGCCTGGGCGGTTTGCATTGCGGATGCGGACATAAAGATCCCAGGTCTCCTCTGGTGCGAGATGTGTGTTGCGGCCTTTGGGTGTTAGTCCCCAGAAACCTCGCCTGGGCGCGGTAACAAGGTCCGCTTTAAACAAGTAGAATCTCGCCCAGTGGACATCGTTTTCAAAAATGGTCTGTTTGTTCTTTGCCTTGATCAGTCGCGTCAGGTCATCGACCGGGACATCGATCCTGGCCCTTATCCAGGCACGGGCTTGCGCGGGCCGCATGGGCGCGGGGTCGGTAAAACGAAGCGCGTCCAGGAGCAGCGGGAAGTACTTAGTGAACCGGTTGCCTCGTACCTCGGTCATCTCAGCGATTCTCCCTACGGGACCTCAAGCCAGCGGTGAAGGCGCGACCTGATCGTAGTACGAAAGCGGACGCTGGCTAGCTCTGTGATGGCTGCTCCAGTTTTCTGAGGCGCGTGTAGAGATCGTCGATAGCCTGCTGCTGTGCATGCTGCCGGGTCAGCAGTTCGGTCATCTGCCGATCGGCCTGAATGTCGGCGCGAGACATCGCTGCCAAGCGGCCATCCACATGCAACATGGTGGCTTCGACCCGATCGAGGCGCTCGCCCACTTGCGCAAAACCTTCGCGCGTTTCCTGCCGAAGCGCGCCGACCTCGCGCTCCAGATCCTGCCGAAGGGCGCCGATTTTACGTTCCAGACTCCCCTTAATATCGACCAGCATATTCTCGATGCTGTCCATCCGCCTATCGCCTTCAACAATTGTACCCGAAACAATTATGCCATGGCCAGCGGTTCGGCGCGGGTTTCGTCAAACAGCATCAAGCGGCACCGTCTATACTACTCTAGGAGAGGCTACCATGGCGGTGAGACTACATCTCGATTGGGAGCTTCCCGATGGGGCTCTGGAGGAGCCGTTTCGAACGGATCTTGTCGAAGCAATCAGGCGGGAAGCGGCGTTGCGCCTGTTTGCCGGCGGCAAGATCGGTTCCGGATATGGCGCTCAGATGCTCGGGATCTCCCGGTGGGAATTCATCGATCTGCTGCGCGAAAGAGGCATCCCCATTTTTTCGTATGGCGAGGACGAGTTGGATCGGGAACTCGCTGCTTTTGATGGACTAGCCCCAGAGGCCGAGCCGCACGCCTGAATCCGGCAACGACTTGATCTGCCTGTCGGTGGTCGCCGATTCGCATCGGCGCGGACGGAACACTCATGAGTCGTATTTGCCCCACGCCACGATGAAGTCGCGCGCGCCGTGTATCAACGCGAGCACGTGGATTTGCTTTGCATCTACGCTGTAGACAAGGCGATAGCTGCGCACCAAGAGTTCGCGGATCTCGTGCCGCCGGAGTTCAGGAACCACGCGCCCGCGTTCCCAGAAAACGCGCAACGAACGGCCGGCTGCCCGCACCTCGCGCACGAAGGCGGCCGCGTAGTATCGCGAATCTCTCGCGATGTAGTCAGCCGCCTCTTCGAGGTCGGCTGACGCGGCCTGGGTCCAGACTACGCGCCGAGCCATTTCTGCATTCTACGTTCCATCTCCTCCTCGGAGACTACCCGGCCCACTTCGACGTCCTTGAGGCCGCGCTCGATTTTCTCCCTCACGTAGATGTGATACTGGATATCCTCGAAGGTCGCGTCATCCGGGATCTGGTCCAGCAGCGAGCGGACTTCTTGTTTGGCTGTGCTCATCTTGATTTCAGTTTACACGATGAGACGAACTCGCGGATGAGCGGATGCACCAGGCCCTTCATCGAGGAGCGCTCCGGTTGGAAAAGCGTCATCAGGAAAAACGGATGCTGCCGCAGGCGAATGATCCTGATTTCGCCGGCAGTCGTCGGTGCCTTCCACGTGAAGGCCGTCCCGGCCACGAATCGATTGCGCGAAGTACGGGTTTAGTCCGTAGCTGCAACGATAGCCTTCCTCCACGCGATCCGTTCCATAAAGTCTCTCAGCCAACGAGCCGGGAGTCAGTCGGATTGTGCCGGTCACTTCCACCAGGGAGCACGAGAGCCTCGAAATGACAGGGTGCTCCGCTTCGGGATTCAGTTCCGCATGCGCGGCGTCCGTTGCGCCGAGCACGTTCCGGAAGTACTCGATCAGGGCGTGTTGGAAGCCGCCGCATGTTCCCAGGAAAGGGATTTCCTCAGTGCGGGCGAGAGAGATGGCGGATATTGCGCCTTCCGTGTTGGCGTATGGCGAAGCGGGCACACACCAGATTCCTTGATAGCCTCGCAAGGCGTGGAACTCTTCGGCGCTGGTCAGTTTGGACGTGTGTATCCACGCCGGCTCGACATCGACGTCCAGAGATTTGGCGGCCAATTCCAGGGCAGGCGGAATGGCGACATGGGCTGTCACAGACGCGCTGTAATCGCCGATCAGCGCGATTCGGATCTTTTGCGTCAGGTCCGCCCCACGAGGTACTCATCGATGCCGCTCGCGGCGTGGCGGCCTTCGGCGATGGCCCAGACCACCAGCGATTGGCCCCGCCGCATGTCGCCGGCGGCGAAGACTCCGGGGACGGACGTCATGTAATTCTCGCCCGCTTGCACGTTGCCTCGCGCGTCCAGCTTCACTCCTAGACTGTCTAGGAGACCGCCCTTTACCGGGCCGAGGAAGCCCATGGCGAGCAGCACAAGGTCGGCGTCGAGAGTAAATTCGGTGCCGGGGATGGGCTCGAACTTCGGCGGCGGCCCGACGTGCGCGGCATGCAACTGCTTCACGTTGCCCTGTTCATCGCCCGTGAAACTGGTGGTGGCGATACTCCAATTGCGGATGCCGCCTTCTTCATGCGAGCTTTCCGTGCGCAACTGCATCGGCCACAAGGGCCACGGAGTGGATGGCGCGCGCTCGGGAGGTGGCTGCGGCAGCAACTCGAACTGATGCACGGAGACGGGCTTGTGCCGGTGCGAAGTGCCCAGGCAATCTGCGCCCGTATCGCCGCCGCCAATGATCACGACGCGCTTGCCCGCGGCGGATACAGGCGACGACCGCCCCAGGAACTGCATGGCGAAGTGGATACCGTTCAACTCGCGGCCAGGAACGGGGAGATCCCGTGGCTGCTCCGCGCCGCTAGCCAGCAGGATGGCGTCATAATCGCGGCGCAGATCTTCGACGGGAATGTCGCGGCCGATGTGCGCGTTGGGAACGAACTCCACGCCCTCCCCGCGCATTTGCTCCAAGCGCCGGTCGATCAGGTGCTTCTCCATCTTGAAATTCGGGATGCCGTAGCGCATCAGGCCGCCGATGCGGTCGTTCTTCTCGTAGACGGTGACGGCGTGTCCGGCGCGGCGCAATTGCTGCGCGGCGGCCAGTCCCGCGGGGCCGGAGCCGACGATCGCGACGCGCTTGCCGGTGAGTATCTGGGGCGGTTCGGGCACGATCCAGCCTTCGGCGAAGGCGTGATCGACGATGGTCTTTTCGATCTGCTTGATGGTGACCGGCGGTTCGCTGATGCCGAGCACGCAGGCGGCTTCACAGGGCGCGGGACAGATGCGGCCGGTGAACTCGGGGAAGTTATTGGTGGAATGCAGGACGCGGATGGCTTCGCGCCAGTGGCCGCGGTAGACCAGGTCGTTCCAATCGGGAATGATGTTGGTGAGTGGGCAACCCGTATGGCAGAACGGCACGCCGCAATCCATGCAGCGCGCGCCTTGGGCCCGGATTTTTTCTTCGGGAAAATCGAGGTAGATTTCGAACCAATCGTTGATCCGCTCGGTGGCGGGGCGGCGCGGGGGGAGTTCCCTTGTGTATTCCAGGAAGCCGGTCGGTTTACCCATGGACCACCTCTTGGGCGGCGGCGCGCCGTGGCTGGTGGCTAGTGGCTGGTGGCTGGTGGCTTTGTTTCAGGGCGCGTTTGTATTCGTGTGGGAAGACCTTTATGAATTTGGGAAGAATGGCGGACCAATGTTCCAAGATCCAGTTGGCGCGCGGGCTTCCCGTAAACTCCGCGTGTTTTTCGATCAGGCGGCGCACGATGGGTTCGTCGCCGTCGACTGGTTCCAGATCCACAGCGGCGGTGTTGCAGCGTTTTTCGGCGAAGTCGCCGCGCTCGTCGAGCACGTAGGCTATCCCTCCGCTCATGCCGGCGGCGAAGTTACGGCCGCATTTGCCGAGCACGACCACCCTGCCTCGGGTCATGTATTCGCAGCCATGGTCGCCCAGTCCTTCGACTACCGCGGTCGCGCCGGAGTTGCGCACGGCGAAGCGTTCGCCCGCCATGCCGTTGAAGAAAGCCTCGCCGCTGGTTGCGCCATAGAGCACCACGTTGCCGATCAGGATATTTTCTTCGGGCAGGAAGGTGGAATCGCGCGGGGGGTAGACGATCAGCCGCCCGCCGGAGAGTCCTTTGCCCACGTAATCGTTGGCGTCGCCTTCGAGCGTCAGCGTCACGCCTTTGGCTAAAAACGCGCCGAAGCTTTGGCCCGCCGAGCCGGTGAATTCGAAGCGGATAGTATCGTCGGGCAATCCCGCGGATCCGTAGCGGCGGGCAATTTCGCCGCTCAGCATCGCGCCCACGGTGCGATGCACATTGCGAATGGGCAGCTTGATCTCGATGGGGCTTTGGCGGTCGAGCGCCTCGCCGGCCAACTCGATCAGCTTGTAGTCGAGCGCCTGGGCCAGGCCGTGATCCTGCGACTGGATGCAGCGGCGCGCTACGCGGGCGGGCACTTGCGGGCTATGCAGGATGGCGGAAAAATCCAGGCCCTTGGCCTTCCAATGGTCCACGGCCTGGCGCGGCTCGAGCATATCGACGCGGCCCACCATTTCGTTGAAGCTGCGGAAGCCCAGTTGCGCCATGTATTCGCGAACCTGCTCGGCGATGAAGAAAAAGAAATTGATGACGTGCTCGGGCTGGCCCTGGAATCTCGCGCGCAGCACGGGGTCCTGCGTGGCGATGCCCACCGGGCAAGTGTTCAGGTGGCACTTGCGCATCATGATGCAGCCCATGGCGACCAGCGGCGTGGTGGCGAAACCGAACTCCTCCGCGCCCAGCAGCGCGGCGATCACCACATCGCGCCCGGTCTGCAGTTTGCCGTCGGTCTGCACGCGGATGCGTCCGCGCAGGTCGTTCATCACCAGCACCTGCTGGGTTTCGGCGAGGCCCAACTCCCAGGGGATGCCCGCGTGCTTGATGGAACTGAGCGGAGATGCGCCGGTGCCGCCTGAATCGCCGCTGATCAGGACCACATCGGCATGCGCTTTGGAAACGCCCGCGGCCACCGTGCCCACGCCCACTTCGGCCACCAGCTTCACGGAGATGCGCGCGCGCGGATTGACGTTCTTCAGGTCGTAGATAAGCTGCGCCAGATCTTCGATGGAATAAATATCGTGATGCGGCGGCGGCGAAATCAGGCCCACGCCGGGGATGGAATGGCGCACGCGCGCGATGGTTTCATCCACCTTGTGGCCAGGGAGTTGGCCGCCTTCGCCGGGCTTCGCGCCCTGCGCCATTTTGATTTGCAGCTCGTCGCAATTGACCAGGTAATTAGTGGTCACGCCGAACCGCGCGGAGGCCACCTGCTTGATGGCGCTTCTGCGCCAGTCGCCATTGGGATCGCGCTGGAAGCGGGCTTCGTCTTCCCCGCCTTCGCCGGTGTTGGATTTCCCGCCGATGCGGTTCATGGCGATGGCCAGCGTTTCGTGGGCTTCCTTCGAAATCGAGCCGAAGGACATGGCGCCGGTAGCGAAGCGCTTGACGATATCTGCGGCCGGCTCGACGTCTTCGATCGGAATGGAGCGGCCGGATTGCTTGATCTCGAGCAGGCCGCGCAGGGTACATAACTGGCGGTTCTGTTTGTCAATCAAGTCGGTGTATTCGCGGAAGGTTTGCGGGCTCTGCTGACGGACGGCGTGCTGCAGCTTGCTAATCGTCATGGGATTGAGCAGGTGATACTCGCCGCGCACGCGGTACTGGTAGTTGCCGCCCACGGGCAACTCCGTGTCGTAGCCGGTGACCGGCTGGAACGCCAGGGCGTGTTTCATTTGCGCTTCGCGCGCCAGGACGCCGAGGCCGACGCCTTCGATACGCGAAGCGGTTCCGGTGAAGTACTTATCGATCAGAGACTTGTTCAGCCCGATGGCTTCGAACACCTGCGCGCCGCGATAGCTTTGCAGCGTGGAGATGCCCATCTTGGAGAAGGTCTTGAGCAGCCCTTTATTGACGGCCTTGATGAAGTTGGCCTTGGCGTGGGCCGGGTCGGTCGATTGCGATGACAGGGTTTCGAACGCCAGATAAGGATTGACGGCGCTGGCGCCATAGCCGATCAAAAGGGCAAAATGCATGACTTCGCGCGGCTCGCCGGATTCGATGATCAGGGCGACTTGGGTGCGGGTTTTTTCGCGCACTAGGTGGTTGTGAACGGCGGCCAGGGCCAGCAGGCTGGGGATGGGCGCGTACTCTTCATCCACGCCGCGGTCGGAAAGAATCAGCAGCGTATATCCGGATTTGATGGCGAGCGATGCGCGGCGGCAGAGCGAGTCGAGGGCGCGCTCCAGGCTGACCGCGCAATCCGGGACGCTGACCGAGAACAGGGCGGGCAGCGTGGTCGCCAGGAAATCGCCGTGCGAGACGCGGCGCAGCTTTTCGAGATCGCGGTTGCTGAGGATGGGATGCGGCAACCGCAGCGTGTGGCAATGCTGCGGAGTCTCATCGAGGATATTGCGCTCGGTGCCGATGTAGCTGATGAGCGACATCACCATCTCTTCGCGGATGGGATCGATCGGCGGATTCGTCACCTGCGCGAACAATTGTTTGAAGTAATTGAACAGCGGCTGCGCGCGGTCGGAGAGGCAGGCGAGGGGCGTATCGGTGCCCATGGAGCCGACCGGTTCTTCGCCCTTTTCGGCCATGGGGGCGAGGATCATTTTCATGTCTTCGTCGGTATAGCCGAAGGCGCGCTGGCGGCTCAGCAGCGTTTCGTGGTCGGTATGATGCTGGCGGGAAGGCTCGCCCAATTGGTCCAGCGTGACCTGGTTTTCGGCGAGCCACTGGGCGTAAGGCTGGCGCGAGTAGAGGCGCTGCTTGATCTCCCTGTCGGAAACGATGCGGCCTTCCACCGTATCCACCAGGAACATTTTGCCGGGCTGCAGGCGCCCCTTTTTCTTGACGTTTTCGGGTTTGATGGGCAGCACGCCGGTCTCAGAAGACATGACGACCAGATCGTCGTGCGTGACGATGTAGCGGGCGGGGCGCAGGCCGTTGCGGTCGAGGGTTGCGCCGATGACGCGGCCGTCGGTGAAGGCAATGGCGGCGGGACCGTCCCAAGGCTCCATCAGCGAGCAGTGATATTCGTAGAACGCCCGTTTATCGGGGTGCATGTGCGGGTTGCTGGACCAGGCTTCGGGGATGAGCATGGCCATGGCGTGGGGCAGGTAGCGGCCGGCCATGAAGAGGAGCTCGAGGGCATTATCGAAATTGGAGGAATCGCTGCCGCCGGGCGCAACGATGGGGAAGAGCTTGCGGATGTCGTCGCCGAACAGGGGCGAGGCGAGGATCGACTGGCGGGCGTACATCCAGTTGACATTGCCGCGCAGGGTGTTGATTTCGCCGTTGTGGGCGACGTAGCGATAGGGGTGGGCGAGCTGCCAGGTGGGGAAGGTGTTCGTCGAGAACCGCTGGTGGACGAGGCAGAGCGCGCTCATCACGTCGGGATCGGATAGCTCGCCGTAGAAGTGCGCCATTTGGGGAGCGAGCAGGAGACCTTTGTAGACGATGGTGCGGGCGGAGAGCGACGGGATGTAGAAATCGCCCTTGTTCGGCAGGTTGGAGGCGGCGACTTCGGTTTCGGCGCGTTTGCGGACGATGTAGAGCTTGCGTTCGAGCGCGTCGGGATCGCAGCGCTGGGTGCAGCCGATGAAGATCTGCTGGATATAGGGCTGCGAAGCGCGGGCCACGCGGCCGATGGCATCGCCATCCACTGGAGTGTCGCGCCAGCCGAGGACGGTGAGGCCTTCCTCGCGGACGATGCGCTCCAGGATGCCTTCGCAGGAGAGGCGCTGATGGGGCTCGACGGGCAGAAACGTCATGCCAACGCCGTATTCGCCTTCGGCCGGGAGGGTGAAGCCGAGGGTAGCGCATTCGCGGGCGAAGAATTTGTGGGGAATCTGGATGAGGATGCCGGCTCCGTCGCCGGTTTCCGGATCGCAGCCGCATGCGCCGCGGTGGGTAAGGTTGATGAGGACCTGGATGCCCTTGGCGATGATGTCGTGGGATTTGTGGCCTTTGATGCTGGCGACGAAGCCGATGCCGCAGGCGTCGTGCTCGTGGCGGGGGTCGTAAAGGCCTTGGGGGGCGGGCAGATGGGGGTTAGAGGCTGGGGGCTGAGGGTCGGGGCCGGGGATACACCTGGATTCGGTCATGTTTTTCTCCGGGGGAAGCTTTAGTGTAGCACCGCGATGGGCGGCGGCGGCCTCGCGAAGGAAGCAATCAGTACAATTCTTTCGGGTAGCAGGAACCCGCCAGAGGTGCAAAGCCACGAACTCTATTTCCTGCTTAGGCTCACGGAAGCTGGGTCAGCCGCGCCATTATAGCTTGGTCGCCAATTCCCTCGATTAGGCCCCAGCGTCTTGCCCCGAATTAGGAACTTCTGACGCGGACGGTCGCCCGAAACGGTGCTCTGGGAAATTACGGCCAGACGGAACCGAGCCAACTTGGAAGCGCGGTTATTCTGGCGCCAATTGCGGATCGAGCGTCCGCCCCACTGAAAAAGATCGCGCTCTGATCCGCGGTTCGGTAGGTGCGGAGCCAGCACATTGCGTCGCAGGAAGCGTAAAATGACCTGATGGCGGCGCCCACCGATCGTCTATCCGGCACGTTTTGGCTGCTGTTCCTCTACGACGTGTGCGAAGAGATCCGGCTGGAGGAGTTGCGCGCCATCCTGGGGGCGCAGCCGGCCGGACGGGAGCCTAGCTTCCGGCGGCCGACGCCGGAGTATGTCCGGTTCGAAAAGCCGCCGGTCATCGAGTCCCTGGAGCCATTGCCGCTCGAAACCGGCGAGCGGTTGCAAGCCCAGATGCATTACTACGAGTATGGCGTGGTGTCGATCGAGCTGCGGTTGCCGTTTGAGTTCGATTGGCAGGAATTGCTGCGCTTGTCCGGCCGGTCGATCGCGGCGCCGGAGATCGAGAAGCGGGCGGCCGATTGCGTCCGGCGGAGCCTGGCGCGCGCGGGCCCAGCCTTGGTGAAACCGTATACCGACTGGCTCACCGAAGATTACTACATCATCCAGCTCCGCCCGATGATGAAGGCCGACGGCAGCCCGGTGACGGCCCAGGAGCTGATCGCGGAGCGCGGCGAAGAGATCGCGCAAGTTGTGCGCGGCGAAGAAATTCCACTGGCGGACGAGGAGCGCACGGAGATCCTGCAATCGCGCCTTTCCTACTATCCCGACGATTTGGTGGTGGTGGGCTGGACCGCCGCGCTGGTCTACGACACGCCGGAAGACGCGCTGCCGGTGATGCAACTGCTGGAATACGCCAATTCGCAGTTGATCGAATTCCGTTATTACGATGAGATGCTGACGCGGCTGCTGGCGGACGTCTACCGGTCGCTCGACAAGGGCACGGGCGTGCTGGCGCGTTGGCGCCTGGCGCGGGAAGCCGGACGCCTGAACACCATCCGGCTGGATGTGCGCGAACTGACCGAGCGCATGGACAATTCCATCAAGTTCCTCAGCGACATGTACTCCGCGCGTGTCTACCGCCTGGCCGCGGGCAAGGTGGGTGTGACGGATTACCGCAAGCTGGTGGACGAGAAGCTGCACACCGCCGGGGAGTTGTACCAGTTCATGATGGACCAGTTCCAGCAGGGGCGCGCGTTCGTGTTGGAGCTGATGGTGGTGGTCATCCTAGTGATCGAACTGGTGTTCCTGTTCGAGGGAAAGATGTGATGGCAGAACATGGCGGCGGGTTCCTTATTATGGTTCTACGTTTAACGGCTGCCGTGGTATACTGCCCATTTGATACGCTCGTTCCGGTGCAAGGAGACTGAAAAGTTTTTTTACCGCGAACACAGCAAATTCGGCAACATTGCCGCGGTGGCGCGGCGAAAGCTGCGCATGCTGGACGACGCCGAAGTGTTGGAGGACATGGCAGCAGTGCCAGGAAATCGGCTCGAAGCTTTGGGCCGCGACCGGAAGGGCCAGCACAGCATCCGGATCAACGACCAATGGCGAATTTGCTTTATTTGGCGCGAAGGCGCGGCGGATAAGGTCGAGATCGTCGACTATCATTAGCGAGGCGAAACCAGAGTGGCTAACAACAATCGGCTTCCACCTATTCACCCGGGAGAGATCCTGCGCGAGGAGTTCCTGTCCCCCCTCGGCATGTCGGCAAATCGTTTGGCGCTGGCGCTACGGGTGCCTGCGACTCGGATCAACGACATCGTCAAAGAACGGCGGGGCATTACGGCGGATACCGCCCTCCGTCTATCTTGTTACTTCGGTACGACGCCCCGGTTCTGGATGAATATCCAGGCGTCCTGGGAGTTGGAGATGGCGGAAGACGAACTGGGCAATGCGGTAAGACGTGAGGTGCTGCCCAGGAGCGCGTGAGTGCGTGGGTATCCGGTCCGCACGCTTTGTTCAAAGCTCCCCTTTCGCCGCATGCCATAGTTCTGTAATGAAAAATACATTTCGCCTCAGGGATTCTTTGACAAAAAGAACGCCGTATATATAATAATTCTGTCCACAATAAGGAAGGCACTATGCGAAGACGATGCGTTCCTCCCGCGTTTGTTGTGTGTTTACTGTGCTCGCTGATGCTGAACGGCTGCCACTCGGCGCCGAAAACCGAGTCGGAACAACCGAGGCTGGCCGCAACCACGCCCGGCTCATCCCTGCCGCCGAACTCATGGATCGTGCCGGTCGACGTGTCGCCCACCCAAAATCCGACGCAAGCGAACTGGACCACATTGGCGTGGCAAGAGTTCGTGGCGCTGAACTGGCCGTCGGCCACTCCGGCGACTTCCTCCGGGATATCGGGCCTGCCTAATCCGCAGCTCTCCATCGGCGCCAGCAGTTCCAACGGGGCGATGATTCCAACCGTATGGCTGACGTATCGGAGCGTAGCCAACACCATGCTGCCGGGGGCGCAGGATCCGGGGCCCTGGCAAAGCAATCCAGCGGCGCTTCCCTCCGGGTGCGCGGCGATGGCGTCGCCGTACCAAGTGTCGGCCGGATTCCAGCCCATGCTTCTGAATCTGATTTCGAAATTCAGCAGCCCGGTTGCCGGCAGCAATGTCGATGAGGCCAGCGGCCCTCCCTTGATTGAGCAGTCCGGCTGGTTTGTCACGTACGATATTCGCATCGATCAGTCCGAATACAACTACATCCAGACGAACGGATACTACAACGCGGCGACGCAGGTGAGCACCGAGGCCGCTAATGGACAATTGCAGCCGATTCCCAGAACCGGCGCGGGCATGCCGTCTCTGGCGAACTTCGGCGCTCTCGAAGTGAAGGCCGCCTGGCGCATCCTGAATCCCGCGACCGACCAAGCGATTATCCCGCGCTACTACACCCAGGCGGGATATTTCCTGCAGCAGGACGGCAAGACGTGCCAGGGGCCGGCCTTGTTTGGACTCATCGGCTTACATATTCTGCGCTTGACTCCCACGACGCCCGCGACCTGGTTTTGGGCCACTTTCGAGCAGGTGGATAATGTGGCGCCTCCTCCGCAGGGCGGCTCCGCGACCCTGGCGGCCGCCAATACTCCGAATGGAAACTGCAGCTCGGGGACCTACAATGTGGCGCCCTCCAAGACGCAATATCCTCCGAACCAAGACATCCCATGGACGGGCACGGCTACGCCGGTGGTAAATGTTTGTCAGTTGACGAATGTCGGTTCAGCCGTACAATCGGCCAATCAAACGTGGCAAAACAACCTGCAAGGAACGGTCTGGGCCAATTATCAACTGATCGATACCATCAATCCGTCGGTGCAGGGCGGGCCCACCAATCCGATCCCCGTAACGAGTGCGAACGTAAACACCAACATCCTGGCGAATACCACCATGGAAACCTACCTGCAGGGGGCCGGCGCCGGACAAGGCCAGAGCTGCATGGATTGCCATGCATTCGCCACGCCTCAAGGCGCGCCGCAAACGAACCCATCCGCGAATCAGGTTTTCACTTTCGTGCTGTCGAACGCGGGTATGCCGCTCAGTGCCACGGCCGCGGCTAGGAAGACGGCGCAACGGCTGCCGAAGAAGGTCCTCGATATCCTGGGCGGCATGCGCAAGCGGCATTGACCTCGGCGCTCGCCGAAGAGCGGGTTCTGGAGAACCCGCGCAGGCCTGGAGGCCCGCCCCACGAGGCAATCGATAAGGCCAAACTCCAGAGCCGGCTGCGGCCAGATTGCCCGCCCCACCCCGGCACAGTACACTGTAAGTCTGATGGACCGCATCGGACGCTACAAGATCGTGCGCGAACTGGGCCGCGGCGCCATGGGCGTCGTGTACCTGGCCACCGATCCCACCATCGGCCGTCCGGTGGCCATCAAAACCATCCGCCTGGGCGAAGTCTCGAACGCCGAGGAGCGCGCCCGCCTGCGCGAGCGCCTGTTCCGCGAGGCGCGCTCGGCCGGCGTGCTCTCCCACCCCGGCATCGTCACCATCTACGACATGGAAGCGCAGGACGACGTGGCCTACATCGCCATGGAGTACGTCAACGGCCCCACGCTCGACCAGCTCATTTCCGGCCAGCCGCTCCCCTCGGACCGCATGTTCAGCATTCTCGGCCAGACCGCCGTGGCGCTCGATTACGCCCACCAGAAGGGCATCGTGCATCGCGACATCAAGCCCGCCAACATCATGATCACCGAGGACGGCTCGTCTAAGATCACGGACTTCGGCATCGCCAAAATCAGCACCAACGAGCAGTTCACCATGACCGGCGCCATCGTGGGGACGCCGCACTACATGGCGCCAGAGCAGGTGCAGGGGCTGGCGGTGGACGGGCGCGCCGACCAGTTCTCGCTGGCCGTGATCGCGTTCGAAATGCTGACCGGCGAGAAGCCTTTCACGGGCGAACAGCTTACCACGGTGGTTTACAAGATCGTGGCCGAAGAGCCTGTGCCGGCGCACCGGCTGAATTCCACGCTGAACCAGGGGATCACCAACGTGTTGCGCCGCGCGCTGGCCAAGAAGCCCGATGCGCGCTACCCCAACTGCCAGAAGTTCGTCGACGCGCTGGAAGCGGCCTGCGCGGCTGCCAAGGGCTGGAAGCCGTTGCCGCGGGGCGGCGGCCTGAACCTGCCCACTGCCGTCGATGCGCGCCGACCGGCCAACGTTTCGCTGGACCGCAGCACCGAGGAAACCAAGCCCAGCTCGCGCCGCAGGATGGGAATTCTGCCGGTGCTTTTTGCGATCCTGGTGGCGGCAGGACTGGTGGTGCTGATCGCCTGGCAAGCCGCGCCCTGGCTTACAGGGTCCGGCGATTCCAGTCCCAAGGCGCCCGTGACCGAATCCCAGCCACCCGCGACGCAGCCGGCGCCCGCGCCCGCGCCCGAGGAGAAGAAGCCCAGCCCCATGCCGCCGGCCCAGGCAACGCCGGACGTCCCGGAAAAGACCGCGGACGGGCCGGCGCCGGATCGCGGTCCCATTCCGCCGCCGATCGGCACGGAGCAGCCCGTGCGCTCCACGGCACGCCAGCCCTTGCCGGACCTATCGTCCAGCCCGTATGTGAAGGTCGCCGTGGCCACCATTCCTCCCGACGCTACCGCCATGCTGGACGATCGTCCCGACAGCGCTTGCACTACGCCCTGCGCGCTGGATGCTACGCCGGGACAGCACAGGGTCAGCATCAGCCGCCAAGGCTACCAGACCGAGCATCGCCTGGTCACGGTCGGCAACACGGCGGTCGAAATCCCGACGGTCGCCCTGCGCGTGCCCGGCGGCATCCTGATGCTGGCCAGCGTCCCGACGGGCGCCCGCATCTTCGTGAACGGCACGGTATCGGATCAAACGACTCCGGCGAAGCTGCAACTGGCGCCGGGCAAGTACAGCATCGCCATTGAGAAAGATGGCCGGCGAAGCACCAAGGAGGTGGAGATTCAGAACGGCATCACGCGCTTTGAGAAGATCCTCATGGAGCGGTGATATGACCATGGTAAAATGACTAATCATGAAGGGGTGGCGTAACGAAATCCCGGCTGGCGAATTTAGGGCCAAATGTCTTAGGCTGCTGGATGAAGTGCAGCGGCAACGCCGCCAAATCGTCATCACGAAACGCGGCAAGCCGGTGGCGCGCCTAGCGCCCCTGACGGAAGCGCTGCCCGACATCTTCGGGCGGATGAAAGGGACCATTGAGATCATTGGGGACATCGTCTCACCGGACGATGTGACTATGGTAAAATGACCAATCATGAAGGCTAAGGCGTGGCGCAACGAAATCCCAGCGGGCGAATTCAAGGCTAAATGTCTTAAACTGCTGGATGAAGTTCAGCAGCAACGCCGCCAAGTCGTCATCACGAAACGCGGCAAGCCCGTAGCGCGCCTTGCGCCCCTGACCGAAGATCTGCCCGATGTCTTCGGACGCATGAAGGGAACCGGCGAGATACTGGGCGACATCGTTTCCTCGACCGGGGAAATCTGGTACGCCGCCAAGGACTCGGATGGTTAATGGCGAAGGCCGGATCCTGATCGACACGCATTGCTGGGTATGGAGCCAGTTCGGGTACGAGCACGAGTTCTCGACGCAGGGTTTGTCGATGTTCAAGCAGGCCGCTGCGGATGGGATCCTCGTACTTTCCGTCATCTCCGTTTGGGAAGTGGCGCTCCTGGAATCGAAGGGGCGCCTCCACCTGCATATGGATTGCTTGGAGTGGGTGCGCCGCGCGCTGGAAACGCCCGGCCTGTCGCTGGTTCCGCTCACGCCTGAGATCGCCGTTGAAAGCACCCGCCTTCCCGGCGAAATGCATGCCGATCCCGCCGACCGCATCCTGGTTGCCACCGCCCGCAGCCTCGGGGCGCGCTTGATGACCCGCGACCAGGCGCTCCTCGATTACGGCCGCAAGCGCCACGCGCGCATCGTTTCCGCTTGATTCACGCCGACTTGATCTCCGTCCACATCCTGTCCCGCAGCCGTTGCGTGGCGGAGGGCATCGTGGCGATCCACTGCCCGCGCGCCATCGTCTCGGCCGACGGAAACAGCGTGGTATTGCGCCGCAGCGCTTCCGGCAGCAACGCTTGCGCGGCGCCGTTGGCCGTCGCCGTGCGCGAGGTCTGCACGATGGCCGCAGCCACCGGCGCACGCAGCAGGTAGTCGATGAACGCGTGCGCCAACTCCGCGCGGCCGCTCTCCCGCAGCACCACCGCGTTATCTCCGTACAGTGGAAAGCCCTCGGCCGGATAGGCGAAGCCGAGTTGCGGCGCGGCGTCGATGGCCTGCTGCGCGGTGGTGGCCCAGGAGTGCGCCACCAGGATGTCGCCGGCCACAAGCTGGTCGCGAAATTCCGCGTTCAGATAGGCGCGCAGCAGCGGCTTCTGCGCGATGGCTTCCTGCTCCGCGCGGCGCAGGCTTTGGCCGTCCGTCGAGTTGTACGAAAGCCGCAGCTTCAGCAGGCACGCGCCCAGCACTTCTTCCGGATCGTCCAGCATGGTGAGCCGGCCCTTGAAGCGCGCGCTCCACAGGTCGGCCCAGGCGGCGGGCGGAGGCGCGGCAGACTGGTTGTATGCGATCCCCGTGGCGCCCCACATGTATGGCACGCAATATTCCAGGCGCGGGTCCCAGGGCGGGGTTTGGAAGCGCGGCTCCAGATTCGGCAGATTGGGCAGCCGCGCATGATCGAGCGGGGCGAGCAGGCCATACTGGCGCATGGGCTGGATGCGATTGTGCGTAGGAAACACCACGTCCCAACCGGAGTTGCCGCTCAGCACTTTGGCCAGCATCTCTTCGTTGCTCTCGTAAGTGGCGTATCGCACGTGCACGCCGAACTCTTTTTCGAAATTGGCCACAGTATCCGGCGCCACGTAGTTCGACCAGTTGTAGACGTTGAGCCGCGGCCGTTCGCGCGCGCAGCCGGCCAGGCCCGCGACGCCCATCAGGAAGAAGCGTCGATTCAAGATGCGATTCATGCCTTTTGCACCCGTTCGGAGATCAGCACCAACGCGCCGAACACCACCACAATCAACGCCGAAATCGCGTTGATCACGGGACTCGCACCGCGCCGCGCCATGGCGTAAATGACCATCGGCAGAGTTTCCGAATCCACGCCCGCAACCATGCTGGTGATCACGTAGTCGTCGAACGAAACCGTCAGCGCCAGCAGCGCGGCGGCCACGATGCCAGGCAGCAGCGCGGGCAGCGTCACGTAGCGGAACGCCTGCCATTCGGTCGCGCCCAAATCGAGCGCGGCTTCTTCCAATGCGGGGCTGAACGTGCGCAGGCGCGCCGCGATCACGATCACCACGTAGGCAATCGAAAACGCCACGTGCGCCAGGATCACGGTATGCAGTCCGAGCCGCCAATGCAGCCAGCGGAAAGACCACTGGAATAGCGCCAGCAGCGAGATTCCCATCACGATTTCCGGCGTGACTAACGATAGATAGAGCGATCCCGAAAGCAGCTTCGAGCCGCGCTTCCACAGGCCGTAAGCGCACAGCGTTCCGGCGATGGTGGAAATCACGGTGGCCGCTACGGCGATAATCACGCTGTTCCACGCGGATTCGGCAAGCTGCTGGTCCTGGAAAATCGCGCGATACCAGTGCAGCGAGAACCCCTGCCACACCGTGAAGCGCGATGAGTTGAAGCTGAACACGGCCAGAATCACCAGCGGCAGATGCAGGAACAGGTAAACCGCGGCGGCGTACAAGCCCAGCCAACGCTTCATACCAACCCCTCCCGCTCCTGCCGCAGCATCGACAGCACCAGCATGCCCACCAGCGCCATCAGTCCCACGGAGAGGGCCGCGCCGAAGGGCCAGTCGCGCGCGTTGGTGAACTGGTTTTGCACCAGGTTGCCGATCAGCACGGTGCGGCCGCCGCCCAGCAGATCGGGCGTCAGATAAGCGCCCAGCGCCGGGATGAAGACCAGGATGCTGCCGGCGCGAATGCCCGGCGCGGAGAGCGGCAGGACAACGTGCAGGAGCGTGGGCCACGCCTTCGCACCCAGGTCGGCGGCAGCCTCCACGAGCGCCGGGTCCAGCCGCTCCAGCGTGGCGTACACGGGCAGCACCATGAACGGAAGGTAACCGTAGACGAGGCCGAGCAGCACCGCGCCATTGTTATACAGCAGGGGCAGCGGATCGTGGATCAGGCCGAGGTGCTGTAGCGCGGTGTTGATCAATCCGGTATCGCGCAGCAGGAACAGCCATGCGTAGAGGCGCACCAGGAAGCTGGTCCAGAACGGCAGAATCACAAGCTGCAGGTAGATGTTTTTGCGGCTGCCCGCGCGCGAGATGAACAGGGCCAGTGGGAAGCCCAGGAGCAGGCAGATCATGGTGGTCGCGCCAGCCATTACGAAAGACCGCACCACGATGCCCAGATACAACGGATCGAACAGGCGCTGGTAATTTTCCGCGGTCCAGGGCAGGCCGAGCCCGCCGTATGCGCCGCGCGTGAGCAGGCTGTAGACGATGACGATGGCGAATGGCGCGGCGAACAGCACCGCCATCCAGATCCACGCGGGCAGCAGGAACCACGCGCGCAGGCGTTCCCAACCGGAGGGCGCCTTCATGGAAAGATCATCTCGTCGGATGGATTCCAGCACACGTGGATCGCTTCGCCGGTCTGGTAGGCGCCGTTACTACGGGGAATTTCGGCGACCGCGTCTTCGCCGCTCTCCAGGCGCGTCAGCACGTGTACGCAGTTGCCCAGGAATACCGACCCGGTCACGGTGGCTGGCTTGAATCGCGCGCCGTTGGAAGGCAGCAGGCGCGAAATGCGCGTCACCTCCGGGCGCAGGCCGACGCCGTCGATCCAATTCACGGCGCCCAGAAAGCCGGCCACGAAGCGCGTGGCCGGGCGCAGGTAGACGTCCTGCGGCGAGCCCACCTGTTCGATCGCGCCGGCGTTCATCACGGCCAACTGGTCGGACATGGAAAGCGCTTCTTCCTGATCGTGCGTGACCAACAGAAAGGTAATCCCCACGCGGCGTTGCATCTCTTTCAGCTCCAGGCGCATTTGCTTGCGTAGCTTGGGATCGAGCGCGGCCAGCGGTTCGTCGAGCAGCAGGACATCGGGCTGCAGCACCAGCGAGCGGGCTAGGGCCACACGCTGGCGCTCGCCGCCCGAAAGCTGCGCGGGATGGCGCAATTCCTTGCCGGTCAGCCGGACCAGCTCCAGCGCTTCCCGAACCTTTCGCTCGATATCCGGCTGGCCCTTGCGCTTCAACCCAAAGGCGATGTTTTCGGCGGCCGTCAGGTGCGGGAACAGCGCGTAATTTTGGAATACGGTGCTGACGTTGCGCTGGTAAGGCTTCTGCTCGTTGACCACCACGCCATCCAGCAGCACTTCGCCGGAAGTCGGTTGCTCGAAGCCGGCGATCAGGCGCAGCGTGGTGGTCTTGCCACAGCCCGAAGGCCCCAGCAGCGAGTAGAATCCGCCGCGCGGAATCTTGAGCGAAATGCCGTCCACGGCGCGCTGGTTCGGGAAGAGTTTCACCAGATCGCGCAATTCCAGAATTGACTCCATTTGAGAAGCATGTTAACGCAAACGTTGGGTCAAACGATGAAAAATTTTCCATGGATCTTGCTGGCCGCGTCGCTAGCCCTCCCGCAGGCGAAGCCAGTTGCGCTGGGACAGAGCATTCGCATCGATCCGGAAAGCGGTCCGATCGGCCAACCGTGGATCGCCCTTGGATGCTCCGGATGGCGACCGTCGAACCGCCCCTGAACGCGTGGATCTGGCGCGAAGGGCATGCCCGCACCCGGTGCCGACGACATTCGAGCTGGGCACCGGTGCTAAACCGGTACAGCGCAACGGAAAAGCGATAGATGTCTGGCACCCCCCGAAAGGAAGGCCCGTTTGACTAGCGTACCGATGCATCCTTGCCGTGATTGCAAAGGCAGGAAACAGATGATGTCGAACTAGGAGGTACGTGCGCGGCCTGGACAGGCTGCGGAACCGTGCGTCCGCCGCAGCCCAACTGGGCCAGTATTCGCGGAGGTATAATGACGCCTATGGTTTTCATCAGAGCCACCGACGAAAACGTGATTGTAACTATTTCAGGCAAAGGGCCGGAGCAGTTCACTTTCACGGAGCCAGGCATGTTGACAGGAGCCGACTTACAGGACATCTTGACGGCTTGTGGAATCCCAGTGAGGTACGAGTACCACGACTAGAAATGGCGACTTCGCGGAGAATAGGCGCGGTGCGCCCAGGAGGCGGGGGTAGCGTCCTCCGTGTCGCATGAGTGAGGCCACGCGGATTAACGGGTGTATTTCCCGAGGTCGTCGCCTCCGCCAGAGTTCGGCCTTCGAATCGTCACACGTTCGAGGAGGAGGTCGATGTGATCGATTCGAGGACAACAACGGACCAACACAGCGACACCTTTGTGGCGCACCTGCGGCCAGGCCTGGAAAAACTTGGATTTCGGGTCGAGAAAGGGAAATCCGCGGAAGGCAAGATAGTCGTACCCGTGCTCTTTGGGCGCAAGGGCAAGGTATTGAAATGCTTCAATGCGGATGCCCATGCAGCCAGCAGCGGATGGGTCCTTGAGGTCGAAGCCGGTCGGGCCGTTTTGATAACAATCAATTCCTCAAGGATATTTTTCAGGCCTGCATGATGCACGACGTCCTGCATCTCGCGATAGCCGCGCGAAACACCTATCGCGGGTCGGACGACTTCGCGAAGGTTGAGAGCTTTCTAGAGACGCTCTACGTTAGCGGGCGTCTTCAACTTCCTCTGAAGGGTATCCTCCTCATCGGCTATTGATGGGCGCAGCGGGACCGGAATAATTGACGTATGCGTTCCTGTCGCCGGGCAACCTGCCGCCTGAAAACTCTTACACAACACGCGCTTCCAGGCAGACCGGATTTGGTCTTCCCACGATTGCGGAAAATCATTCAGGTCCAGGGCTGTTTCTGGCATCGACATCGCGGCTGCCCAAAGGCACATATTCCCAAAACGCGGATCCGATACTGGCGCCCGAAACTCGAGAAGAATCAGCGGCGGGATGGGGACAACGAGAGGCGGCTGCGGGCGGCAGGCTGGGACGTCCTCACGATTTGGGAATGTGAAACTAAGGAACTGGGAACCGTCACCGCGAGAATCGCGGCGTTCCTAACCCCGTACAGGTCCCAACAGCGAGTAGAATCCGCCGCGCGGAATCTTGAGCGAAATGCCGTCCACGGCGCGCTGGTTTGGGAGAGCTTCACCAGGTCGCGCAATTCCAGAATTGACTCCATTTGAGAAGCATGTTAATGCAAACGTTGGGTCAAACGATGAAAAATCTTGCATGGATCTTGCTAGCCGCGTCGCTAGGCTGGGGCCAGACCGGCGCGGAGCTCTTTGAGAAGAACTGCGCGGGCTGCCACAAAGCCGGAAGTGCGACGCACGCGCCCGCGCCCGAGGCGCTGCGCCTGATGTCGCGCACGAAGATTTTCGATGCTTTGACCACCGGCAAGATGATCCTGGTGGCCGCCACCCTGCCAGTCATGCAGCGCATGGCCATCGCCGCTTATTTAGGCGCCAAGGAGCCGGAGGAGGTCAGCGGCGGGCTGTGCCCGTCAGCGGCCGCGCCCTTGAAGGACCTGCACGGCTGGCACGGCTGGAGCGTGGACCCGGAAAACACCCGCATGCAAAGTGCGGCCGCCGCCGGCTTGGACCCCTCCCAGGTGAGCAAGCTGAAACTCAAGTGGGCGTTCGGATTTCCAGGCGCGACTTCGGCGCTCGGGCAACCATCCGCCGCGGGCGGGCGTCTGTTTGTGGGCAGCGCCGGTGGTGTCGTGTACGCGCTCGACGCGCGCACCGGCTGCACCTACTGGACCTTCAAGGCGGGCCAGACCGTGCGCACCGCCATCAACGTAGCGCCGTACGGCCAAGGCCGCGACGCTGTGTATTTCGGAGATGCGCAATCCAACGCCTACGCCGTGGACGCCGATACCGGCTCGCTGCTCTGGAAGACCCGCGTGGACGAACACCCGTTTTCGCACATCACCGGCACCCCCGCGCTCTACGAAGGGCGGCTGTACGTGCCGGTCTCGACCGGCGCGGAGGAGTTCGTAGCGGCGGGCGACCCGAAATATCCTTGCTGCACGGCGCGCGGCAGCGTGGTCGCGCTGGACGCGCGCAACGGCGAGCGCCTCTGGAAGACTTACACGATCCCGGAGCCGAAGCCCACCCGCGTTAATTCCGCGGGCACGCAATTGATGGGACCATCCGGCGTATCGATATGGTCCGCGCCCACGGTCGACGTAAAGCGCAAGGTGCTGTATGTGGGCACGGGCAACGAACACTCCGGACCGGAGACCACCGCCAGCGACGCTGTATTGGCCATCGAAATGGACACCGGCAAAGTTCTGTGGTCGAAGCAACTGACGCCGGAGGACCACTGGAACGTGGCCTGCGTACTTCCGGGACAGGTGAATTGTCCGGAAAAAGCGGGCGACGATTCGGACATCGGGGCGTCGCCCATTTTGGTCCCGCTCGACGGCGGCAAACGCCTGTTGCTGGTAGGGCAGAAGTCCGGCGTGATGTGGGCGCTCGACCCGGATGCCGGGGGGAAGGTGGTGTGGCAGCAGCGTCTCGGCAAGGGCGGGGTGCTGGGCGGGATTCTCTTTGGACCCGCGGCGGACGCGGAGAAGGTCTACGTGCCGCTTTCCGACTACACCATGCGCGGACCCCTGGATGGCGGCGATCCCAAGCTGGGTGGCGGGCTGTTTGCGCTGCGTATCCCGACGGGCGAAAAAGCCTGGACGACGACCGCGCCCGAACCCAAGTGCATAAGGACGCTCGGATGCACGCCGGCGCAAATGGCGCCCGCCACGCTGATTCCAGGCGTGGTCTTTTCCGGCTCGATGGACGGGCATCTGCGCGCGTACAATACGTCGGACGGTGCGGTGATCTGGGACTTCGACACCCTGCGCGATTTCCCGACAGTCAACGGCGTGAAGGCTCGCGGCGGATCGATGAGCGCTTCGGGACCCGTGGTGACTGGCGGCATGCTCTTTGTCCAATCGGGATACGGCGCGTTGGGCGGCCTGCCGGGGAATGTGCTGCTGGCGTTTGGGGTGGAGTAGGGGCGCAGCGTGCGAAGGTATGACTCTCTCCGAGACCCGGACCCCCTTGAGGCAACTCCGCCGATCTGCGCCGGGTTTTCAGCAGACGTTTGGGACTCCTCTCAAGGATCTAAAGCGTTTCGTGGCCACGATCGTCTCGGCGGGTCGGCTTCAGGGCGGACGCCTCACTATCGACCATGTTGTTCTTGAACCTAAGCATTTGCTCGACCTGCTTAAGCGTTACTCGATCACGCCTCGATACGAGCGCGGTTTGTCTCTGACGGCCGCGGGCCAAGATGAGGCTGAAGAGCTTCTACACGCGGCTTTCAGCGATCCGATGGATTTCCTATTCGTTCCCAAACCCAAATCGTTCACGATATACGCGGATCACGACGAGTTCACGACCTTTTATGCCCATACTCGCGCTAACCTCAATCGAGTGGCGAGAGCCCTGTCAGGCCAGCAGGTCAAAACGATTCAAGGCTATGAACGGCTCTGACGGCGTGAAAGCCAGGGGCGGATCGATGAGCGCCTCGGGGCCAGTGGTCGCCGGCGGCACGCTGTTCGTCGATTTAGTTAGGGCGCGGCGCGCAGGGCAGCATGCCGGGGAATGTGCTGCTGGCGTTCGGGGTGGATTAGATTACGCCGCTTCCCACGGATTGACGATGGCCGTACCGATGCCCTCGAAGTCCCGTGTATTCCGGGTCACTATTGTCAGACCGTAAGCAAGGTCGGTTCTTTGCGCCACAAGCGTGGCCCAACGGCCAGCCACCTAGCGATCCACTGGAAGTATGCGGCCGGAAAACCATGCTTCCAGGTCCTGCCTGAGCCATTGTTCAAGTTGGACGCGGCGCTTTCCCTTCGCAAGCATCTCGATTCCCTTTTGAATTTCCGCCAGGGTCATTACGCTCACATGCTGCGACTGGCGTTCCGATGTCTCCAGCCAGTGTTTGACTCTGGCATCGGCCGATTGTACTCCGTCAGAACATTCGCATCCATCAGAAAGCCGTTCATCCAATATCCACGGGGCGTGGATAGTCTTTGGGTCGCTCCAGATCAAGGTCGGCTCCCGCAAACGGAGAATTGAGAAGCAGGTCGGAGAGATTATCGAACCGCTTTTGAATTGGGCGCGGATCTGCGGCAACCTGCAAGCCCGCCTCCTTGGCGACCAGTTCCCGAAGGTAGTCACCCAGCGAAACGCCCTGCGCCTGCGCTCGCGCGATCAGGCCCCTCTCTACTTCAGGATCGAGGTTTAGGGTCACGGTCATGGCTGCGTCTCCTTCTTCTTCCACGGTAGCGCATGCAAGGCTTTCTGTCATGCGGGTCCGGGGCGTGAGGGGGGCGTGAGGGGAGCGTGGCTGTTTGCTCTGCGCATCGCAACGGGCGAGAGGGCCGGGTACGCCGCGCCGGAAGAACCCAAGTGCCTGGGGACGCTCGGATGCACGCCGGCGCAAATGGCGCCAGCCACGTTGATTCCGGGCGTGGTCTTTTCCGGCTCGATGGACGGCACTCTGCGCGCTTACAACACCTCGGATGGACAGTCAACGGCGTGAAGGCCCGCGGCGGATCGATGAGCGCTTCGGGACCCATGGTGACTGGGGGCATCCTTTTTGTGCTATCGGGATACGGCGCGTTGGACGGCATTTCGCGCTACGCACCCTGGCGGGCGAGAGAGACTCGTACACACCGCCCGAGGTGCCCAAGTGTATAAGGACGCTTCTGCTCGGCACATTCCGTGCGAAGCCGTTTTTTGGGCATCACCAGGCCCCTGAATCCGGCAATGCGAAGTTCCTGCCGCGGGAGCGGATTCACTCCCAGCCTGCGTGCCGCCATTGTGTACCGATCGAAAATATCTGGCGACCAAACGCCCCTGCTACTCTAAGGTTAATCGGCCAATGTCACCCGAATCTCACCAGCACGCACGTCACCTCCTCGATGAGGCCCTGGCGCGCCCCGAAGTCGAGCGTATGCCGTTTCTGCAAGCCGCCTGCGTCGGCAACTCCGAACTCCTGGCGCAGGTGACGCAACTGCTCTCGGATAACGTCAACGCAGTGCCGCAACAGCGCCACATCGGCCGCTACTTGATCTCGCGCGAGCTCGGCCGCGGCGCCATGGGCATCGTCTACGAAGCCGTCGATCCGCTGATTGGGCGTAAGATCGCCGTAAAGGTCATTCGCCTGCCAGCCCTGGCGGACGGCGCTGAAGCCGACTTTCTGCGGGAGCGGCTTTTCCGCGAGGCGCGCTCCGCCGGCGGCCTGTTTCATCCCTGCATTGCCGTCATCCTCGACGTCGGGCAGGATGGCGATGTGCCCTTCATCGCCATGGAGTACGTGGAAGGTCCCTCGCTGTCGCAAATGCTGGCTGCGCGCCCCAAGATCGGCCGTGGCGAAGCCATCGGCATCCTGCGGCAGACCGCGGCGGCTTTGGACTTCGCGCACTCCCACGGAATCGTGCACCGCGATATCAAGCCGGCCAATATCATGCTCGAAAACGGCGTTACCGTAAAGGTGGCCGATTTCGGGATCGCCAAGATGGCGTCCGCGGGGCAATACACCCAAACCGGCACCATGCTGGGCACGCCCAGCTACATGTCGCCCGAGCAGTTGGATGCCAAGCCTCTGGACGGCAGATCGGATCAATTCTCACTGGCGGTGGTGGCATACGAACTGCTGACGGGCGCCCAGCCGTTTCGGGCGGACTCGTTCGCCGCGCTGGTGCGGAATATCGTGCTCGCGCCGCGTCCTTCCGCAAGGGCGGCGAACCCCGAATTGCCGGCTGGCGTGGACCAGGTACTTCACCGCGGCTTGGGCAAGCTTCCCGACGAGCGCTACGCGAATTGCCGCGAGTTTGTGGCAGCCCTGGAAGGGGTGTTGGCGTCTGGCGCCGAAGAAGCCACGCGGGCTACCATCCCACTGAATAGAGGTAGGAAGCGCTCGCGCTACATCGGATACAGCCTCTTGGCGGCGGTTCTCCTGGCCGCGGGCGGATTGGGTTACATTTGGACGCACCGCGCGCCCGTCGCCGGGCCCAAGACCCCGCATGCCCCGCAGCCGCAGACAGCCCCTGTCCAAGCGGCGCCGCAAATCGCCCGGTTTCTGGCGGAGCCCCAGTCCATTAAGCCCGGCGAACAGGCGATGCTGAGTTGGGAAGTCGCCGGCGCCACCGAAGTGGACGTCCAGCCGGGTATCGGCCAAAAGCCCGCCGCGTATAGTGTGCCAGTCAAGCCGGGGAAGTCCACCACTTATAAATTGACCGCGGCCAACGCCGCCGGGACCGCCCGCGGCGAGGCCTTCGTCGAGGTGCAGGCGAAGCCGCCGGAGGAGGCGAAGACGACGCCACCGAATGCCGAAGCTTCCGCCCGCGCCCTGCAACTCTATCTGGACGGGGTGGAAAAGCTCCGCGCCAAGCAGCTCCCCGAGGGCGTGGCCTTGCTCCGCCAAGCCGGCGATTTGGGCGATACCCAGGCCATGCTCAAACTCGGGGACATCTACGGGCAAAAAGGCCCCGGCCACATCCCCGACCCAAAGGAAGCCGTCCGCTGGTACCGCAAGGCCGCCGAGGCGGGCGACGCGAAGGGCATGCTCTTTCTGGGGGGATGTTACGACCTGGGCACCGGCGTTCCCGCCGACGACGCGTTGGCCATGCAATGGTACCGCAAGGCGGCCGAACACGGCAGCTCGGCGGCCATGTACAATCTGGCCAGGATGTATGAGGAAGGCCGCGGCGTCAGCCCCGACTTGGCGCGGGCCCTCCCCCTCTATCGCCGCGCAGCCGGCATGGGCGACCCGGAGGCCAAGAGCCGGCTGGCCCTGTTGACGGCGAAATCGCCGGACGCCGCCGGGCCGCGGATCGCCTCGGTCAGGTTCTCGGAGAGCGCCGGCGGCTACGCGCTTACCATCGCGGGATCCGGCTTTGGGAGCCCAACCGTATCGTCGCCTTACACCGGCGGCGTACCCAACTTCCGGATTGGCGACGCCACGCAGGCCGCCGAGTGGGGATACAGGAGGGGCCGCAATCACCTGACGTTCACATCATGGTCCGACTCCGTCGTCGCCGTGTCGGGTTTCGGCGGCCAGCCCGGCGATGCCGTCATCGTGGTTTTGTGGAATGCGGCTTCCGGGACGGCGGCCACGTGGGGTGGCAACGTCCCCACGACCGCCGTTACACCGCGGATCGCATCCGTCCGCATCTCTGGAACCGGCCCGAACGTGCGGATTGTAGTCCAGGGTTCCGGATTCGGCCCCGCGCCCGCCACCATGCCAGCCGAGGGATCTTCGGGAAATCTGAAGTACTTTCACTTCTTGGATTTCCGCAGCCATTGTGGAGGCAAAGCCTGGCTCTTCGACGCCGGATTCCGCGGGGACTCGGTGACTCTTGGATATCGGTCGTGGTCGAATTCGCAAATCGTGATTTCCGGTTTCGGGGGGACCTACGGCGAGGGGTGCGCGGTCTACCAACCCGGCGACCCCATTGCGATCGCCGTCTGGAACACGACCGATGGCAAGGGACCGGCGACTGCGTGGGGCGGCACGGGTGTCGCGGATACCGGTCGGCGGGAGCCGTAAAGCAAGCTGTGGTGGGGCAGACCATCGCCTTTCGTGGTCTGCCGCTTTCGAGCAGCAGCGGCAGACGACACAAACCGATCCTCTGCCCCACCCTTTCCCTCCCGCGATCCGGCATTATATACTCAATACACTGATCGAAGGAATGTCACCGGAAACTCATCAGCGCGCGCGCCAGCTTTTCGATGAGGCGCTGACGCGCCCGGAAGCGGAACGGACGACGTTTCTGCAAGCGGCCTGTGGCGGAAACACCGAAGTGTTAGGGCAGGTCACGCTACTACTGTCGGCGCACGCAGAGGCAACCAGCTTTCCGGAGGCGGAACCGCCGCGGCCGCAGCGCATCGGCCGCTACGTGGTTTCGGGCGAACTGGGGCGGGGAGCGATGGGCATCGTGTACAGAGCCATCGATCCGCTGATTGGACGCGACGTTGCCGTCAAGATCATTCGCCTGCAACACCTGGCGGACGGCGCCGAGACGGCCTTCCTGCGCGAACGGCTGTTCCGCGAAGCGCGCTCGGCGGGATTGCTGTTCCATCCTGGCATTGCGGTGATCCTGGACGTAGGGCAGGAAGGCGAAGTGCCCTTCATCGCCATGGAGTACGTGGAAGGTCCCTCGCTGTTCCGGATGCTGGCCGCGTCTCCGAAGATCGGCCGCACCGAAGCGCTGCAGATCCTCCAACAGACCGCCGCGGCTTTGGACTTCGCACACGCTCACGGCGTCGTGCATCGCGATGTCAAGCCGGCCAATATCCTGCTGGAAAAAGGCGTGACCGTAAAGGTGGCCGATTTCGGCATCGCTAAAATCGCATCCTCGCCGCAATATACAAAAACCGGCATGACCATGGGCACGCCCAGCTACATGTCGCCGGAGCAGTTGGATGCCAAGCCCTTGGACGGGCGGTCGGATCAATTCTCGCTGGCGGTGGTGGCATACGAGCTGCTGACGGGCGTCCAACCGTTTCGGGCAGAGTCGTTCACGGCGCTGGTACACACCATCGCCTACGGGCCGCGCCCTTCCGCGCGCGCAGCGAACCCCGAGTTGCCCGCCGGCGTAGACCAGGTCTTTCACCGCGGGCTGGCCAAGCTTCCGGAGGAGCGCTACGCGAGTTGCCGCGAGCTCGTGGCAGCTCTGGAACGGGCGTTGTCGCCCGGTGACGATGTCGAAACGCGCGCTACCGTCCTGCCCTTGGGTGCACCGGCGGTCGCCAATCGCGGAGGAAGGCCATTCCGCTACATTGTCGGCGGCGCCGTGGCGGCGACGCTTTTGACCGCCGCCGGGCTGGGTTACATGTGGATGCATCGCGCGCCCGTCGTGGTGTCCAAGGCCCCACCCGTGGCGACAGTGCAGACGGCCCTACCGCCCGCCCCGGAGCAGCAGTTGGCCCTACCCAGTGTGATGTTCGGAGCGGTTCCCGACTCCATCTTGGCGGGTGCCGAGACGGTTCTGATCTGGAAGGTCTCCGGCGCAACCAAAGTGAAAATTGAGCCGGCGATCGGCACTATGCCAGCCACGGGGCATGTGATAGTTAAGCCTTCGGAAACCACCTCGTACACACTGACCACTATCGACGCAGTGTCGACCGCGCGCGGGTTGGCCCTGGTCGTGGTGACGCCGAAGCCGCCAGATGTGGCCGCTGCCAAGAGCGCCGATCAGCTCTATCTGGACGGCGAGTCCAAGCTCCGGAACAGGCAACTCACCGAGGGTGTCGCGTTGCTCACCAAGGCGGGGGCGTTGGGTGATGTCCGCGCCATGCTCGCACTCGGCGAGACCTACTTTGAAAAAGGAGACAAACAGCGAGAGATGTATTGGTACCAAAAGGCCGCAGAGAAGGGCGACGTGCTCGGTATGCTCGATCTGGCGGGAATCTACGAGGCGGGCGGCAGCGGCGTTCCCCCGAATTACGAGCTGGCAGCACAGTGGTTCCGAAAAGCCGCCGCTCACAACAGCTCTTCAGCGACCTACAGTCTAGCCCAGATGTATGAGCAGGGCCGGGGCGTTCCCCGCGATCTGAAGGAGGCCCGCAGGCTATATCAACGCGCCGCCGACATGGGCAGCTTGGGTGCCAGGAATTGGCTCGCCAGGCACCGCGAGGAGCAGACGGTCCCCGCGCCGGCGGGGGCGCCGCAGATCGAGGTGGGACAGGCCCTCGACCAGATCGTCGCGGCCCTGGGTGTGCCCATGAGGATCGTCAACATGGGCGGCAAGAAAATCTACGTCTACAAGGATTTGAAGGTAACATTCGTAGAGGGGAAAGTCATCGACGTCCAGTAAAAGCGGATCCGGATCGGAGCCGCGTCCGACGCTGGAATTATCGCAATTTCAAGCCTCAATATGAATTTGCGGCGGAATACTCGCCGCAACGCAAAAAAATTCGCTTCCATCCCGCCAGCGGACATTATATACTGATCGAAAGTGTCTGTCGTCCCAAAAACCGCGCAAGACGCGACCGGCGATCTCACCCTGCTGCTGATCCGGATGCAAAAAGGCGACCACGCAGCCGCCGAGGAGGCCGCCTCCCGCATCTATGGAGAGCTGCATCGCATCGCGTCCCGCGAGATGCGCCACGAACGGCCTGGACATATTCTGCAGACCACCGCGCTGGTCAACGAAGCGTACCTGAGGCTGGCCTCCGCCGGATCTCTCGAGATCCAGAGCCGTGGGCATTTTTTCGCCGTGGCGAGCCGCCAGATGCGCCGCATCCTCGTGGATCACGCGCGCTCCGCCGGAGCCCAGCGGCGCGGCGCCGGCGCCGTGCAAATCGGCCTGGACGAAGTGCACGTGGGCACCGAGGACCGCGGCCTGGATCTGCTGTTGCTGGACGAGTCGCTGGCGGAGCTCGAACGCATCGAGCCGCGCGCCGCCAAGGTGGTCGAGCTCCGCTACTTTGGCGGCCACACGGACAAGGAAGTGGTGGAAGCGCTGGGGGTTTCGCTCGCCACCGTGCGCCGCGATTGGGAGTTCGCCCGATCCTGGCTGTTCCGCCGCATGCAAGGTAACCGAGGTTAATCGAAAATGTCACCGGAAACTCATCAGCGCGTACGCCAGCTTTTCGATGAAGCGCTGGCGCGTCCGGAAGCCGAACGGGTGCCGTTTCTGCAACAGGCCTGCGGCACCAACCCCGAGGTGCTCGGGCAGGTGACCCAACTGCTGTCGGCGCACATCAAGGCGGCCGACTTTCTGGAGGCCAAACCGGACTTGCCGCGGCACATCGGGCGCTACCTGGTCTCGCGAGAGCTGGGGCGGGGCGCCATGGGCATCGTCTACGAAGCGGTCGATCCGCTGATTGGACGCAAGGTTGCCGTCAAGGTCATTCGCCTGCAATCCCTGGCGGACGGCACCGAAGCGGCCTATTTGCGCGAGCGGCTTTTCCGCGAGGCGCGCACCGCCGGCGGGCTGTTTCATCCCGGCATTGCCGTGATCCTGGACGTTGGCCAGGATGGCGATATCGCCTACATCGCCATGGAGTACGTGGACGGTCCGTCGCTGCTGCAAATGGCCTCGCACCGGAGCATCGGCCATGGCGAGATCCTCAATTTCCTGCAGCAGGCCGCCGCGGCATTGGACTACGCGCACGCCCACGGGGTTGTGCACCGCGATATCAAGCCCGCTAATATCATGCTCGAAAAGGGCGTGACCGTGAAGGTCGCGGATTTCGGCATCGCCAAGATTTCATCCTCGCCGCAATACACCCAAACCGGCATGGCCATGGGCACGCCCCGCTATATGTCGCCGGAGCAGGTGGAAGCCAGGCCGTTGGACGGAAAGTCGGACCAGTTTTCGCTGGCGGTCGTAGCGTACGAGTTGCTCGTGGGCGATCAGCCATTCCACGCGGACTCGTTAATGGCGCTGGCGCACGGGATTATTTACGGGCCGCGCCCCTCCGCGCGTGCGGTGAACCCCGATCTGCCGGTGGAAGTGGACCAGGTCTTCTACCGCGCGCTGGCCAAGCTTCCCGATGAGCGCTACGCCAATTGCTGCGAGTTTGTGACCGCTCTGCAACGGGCGTTCACGCCCGAAGCCGATATCTCCACACGCGCTACCGTCTCGCCGCCCTTGAGCGCTACTACGCGGATTACCGTCCCGCCCTCGGTGGCCACCACGGCCATGCCCGTGCCGGTGCCTGTGCCTCCTCCCGTCCCCGCCGGAAAACCCACCCGCTACATTGTGGGAGGCGCGGTGGCCGCGGCGCTGCTCGCCGCCGCCGGGTTGGGTTATGTGTACATGCACCGCTCGCCCGCCGCGGAGCCTAAGATCCCGCCTGCCCCGCCACAGCAGACGACGGCCCCTCCTGTCGCCGCGCCACCGCAGACGGCTCCCGGGACCGTGGCGCCGCACATCTCGCGGTTTCTCGCGGACCCCCCGTCCATCGACGCCGGCTCTCAGTCGACGCTGAGCTGGGACGTCTCCGGCGCAACCGACGTGGACGTCGAGCCGGGCATCGGCAAGAAGCCGGCCGCCTATAGCGTGGCAGTCAGGCCGGGGAGGTCCACGCATTATAAGTTGACGGCCACGAACGCAGCCGGAACCAGGCAGGGAGAGGCATCTGTCGAGGTGAAGCTGAAGCCGCCGGATGCGGTGACGCCGGCGAAGCCGCCGGAAGTAGCCGCTCCCGTAAGCGCCGATCAGCTCTACCTGGATGGAGAGGCCAAGTTCCGCGATAAGAAATTCGACGAGGCTGTGCCGCTGCTCACAAAGGCCGCGGCATCGGGCGACGTCCGTGCCATGCTCGCACTCGGCGATCTCTACGGTGAAAAAGGAGACAAACAGCGAGAGATTTACTGGTACCAAAAGGCCGCCGAGAAGGGCGACGTGCTGGGCATGCTCAATCTGGCAGGATGCTACGAGTTTGGCGGCTCCGGCGTTCCCCCGAACGAGGTAATGGCCGCAAAGTGGTTCCAGAAAGCGGCCGCACGCAACAGCCCGCCGGCGACCTACGATCTAGCGCAAATGTATGAGGAGGGCCGGGGCGTCCCCCGCGATCCGGCGGAGGCCCGCCGGCTGTATCAACACGCAGCCGAACTGGGCAACCAGGACGCCAAGAATTGGCTCGCCCGGCACCGCCAGTAGGGCGGGGCCGTGCCCCGCCACGGGCGAGCTACGCTCACCTGCGCTGCCAAGAGTGGCAGCGCGGCAGGCAGAGTGCCTGCGCCACGAGGGCTGCCGGCCACTAGACAAACTGGTACCTTTCCCCCTTCTCATCCCACAAAATCTTCCGGTTGTGCTTATACGAAAGCGTCGCCATGTGCCCCGAAATCGCCGCCTGCTGCCCCACCTCCGGCGACGCAATCACCTGCTCGTTGCCGCGAATCGCTTCCACCCAATTGCGGAAGTGATTGATGGCGCCATCCCGCTCGCCGAAGTCATTGGGGCCGTTCAGGTGCACCAGTTGGCGCGCCTTCACCCGGTCCGGCGCTTTGCCGCCCAGCAATTGCGGCGTGAAGTACAAATCCATGCGGTTCAGCACTTCGATCGTCCCTTCGTTGCCGCATAACTGCTCGCCGTAGCCGTACTGATCGTTGCCGAAATAACTGGAATAGTTGATCTGCAGCTTCCCCGGATATTCGTAGATGGCGCTGAAGGTGTCCGGCGTATCGCGATCGTCGTCCGCGCCGGTCCATCGGTAGATGCCTCCCGACGCCATGCACGACAGCGGCACCGTCCGGTCCAGCATGAAGTTGACAATGTCGGTCTGGTGCACCAGCAGATCGGTCGAGATGCCGCCCGAGTAATCCCAGTAAAGCCGCCATTGATAATACCGGTGCGGATCCCAATCGCGCCGCGGCGCGGACCCCAGAAACTTGGCCCAGTCGGTATTTTGCTCGTTGGCATCCGGTGGAATCGTGTAGCGCCACGCCGGGTTGTCGTCCGTCGAGTTGCGGTACCAGAACGCGCGCACGAAATGCACGTCGCCGATCATGCCCTGCTTCACCAACTCCTTGGCCTTCTTGTAAAGCGACGAGCTGCGGTTCTGCGTGCCCACCTGCACGATCTTGCCGGACTTCTTCCACTCGCGCACGATGTCGAAGCCTTCCTCGATGGTGTGCGCCAGCGGTTTTTCGAGATACACGTGCTTGCCGGCGCGCAACGCGCCGATGGCCATGTCGTGATGCAGGTGTTCCGGCGTCATGATGAAGACCGCATCGATGGAGCTGGATGCCAGCAGCTCGTGGTAGTCCTCATAGGTGGCTGGCGTGTTGCCCCAGATGGTCTGCACGCGGTCCTTGCCGCGCGCCAGGTAGCCCTGGAACGTATCGCAGATGGCGGTGATGGCGACGGTGTCCGGCGCGGCCTTCTTCAGCCAGTCGATGCCCGCGTTGCCGCGCGTGCCCACGCCGATCCAGCCGATGTTGATCTTGTCATTGGCGCCGCGCGCGGCGATGACGGCGGGCCCGGCCAGCACGGCGGCGGCGGCTGTAGTTTTTAGAAAATCCCGGCGATCCATAGCGAAGCTTATGGTAGCAGATGGAGGGCGGGATTTATCCCGCGCGGGCCTTCAGCCCCGCTCTTGAATTTCCGCGCGCGCTTTCGCGATGGCCGCCAGATACTGCCGCGCCCGCTCCTCGATCAAGTCGTACCGCCCCTCCCGAATCAGTTTCGGATCCACCAACTCCCCGCCCACCGCCACCGCGCATGCGCCCGCTTTCAGGAATTCGCCCGCCGTCTCCAAGTTCACGCCGCCGGTGGGGATCATTTCGATCTGCGGGAAGGGCCCCTTCAGCGCCTTGATGTACTTCGGCCCGCCCACATTGCCGCATGGAAAGATCTTCACCATGTCGGCGCCGGCTTCCCAAGCGGTCAGCACTTCGGTGGGCGTCAGAGCGCCGGGACACACGACTTTGGCGTAGCGTTTTGCCATCTCGATGGTGGCCAGCTTCAAACCCGGCGTGACGAAGAACTCCGCCCCCGCCAGCATGCAGATGCGCGCCGTCTCCGGGTCTAACACGGTGCCGGCGCCCAGCAGGATCTTATCGCCGAACTCGTCCGCGATCTTTTCGAGAGCGTGCACCGCGTCCGGCACCGTCATGGTGATTTCAGCCGCGCGCACGCCGCCCCGGTAGATGGCTTCGATCGCCCGGATGGCCGTCTCCGCGCTCGATGTGCGCACCACCGGCACGATGCCGATCCCGATGATTTGAGAAAGGATCTCTCTTGGCTGCATCGTTTCCAACTTATCACGGACAGTCGTGGCGCACGCCCTATGCGCAGTCCTTCACTCAGCCTGCATCGCCGTCCTTACATTATCCGCCAGTTGCGCCGCTGTATACGGCTTCTGAATGAACCCCGACAGGCGCTGCCCGGCGAAACGCTGAATCGCGTCCGATTCGTTGTAGCCGCTGGAAAGCACGATCTTCACATCCGGCCGCACCCGCCGCAATTCGCGCAGAGCTTCTTCTCCGCCCAGCACCGGCATGGTCAAGTCCAGCAGCACCAGGCTTACGTCCGGACCGCCGCGCAGCGCTTCCACGGCTTCCCGCCCATTCTCAGCCAGCAGTACTCGATAGCCGTGCCGCTCCAAAACGCCCTGCGCCGTGCGCCGTACGACGGCTTCGTCGTCCGCCACCAGGATCGTGCCGGAGCCCCGCAGATCCGTCCGGCCCGCCTCCCGGCCGGTCCTCGATACCGTGCGCGCGCTGGCCGGCAGCAGCACATGAAAGGTAGTGCCCTGCCCCGGCGCGCTGCGAACCTGGATCGCCCCCTGGTGCCCCCGCACGATCCCCAGCGCCGCGGAAAGCCCTAGCCCGCGGCCCGAAAATTTGGTAGTGAAGAACGGGTCGAAGATCTTCGTTTGGGTTTCCGGGTCCATGCCGCCGCCAGTATCCCGCACCTCCAGCTTCACATACATGCCCGGTTGAATCTCGACGCCCGCCTCGAAGCCCGTCGCATGATCGATGAACTGAACGCCGGTTGTCACCGACACTGAGCCGGGCTTCTCCACCGGGATAGACTCCGCGCCATTGATCACCAGGTTCATGATAAGTTGCTGCAACTGGCCCCGGTCTCCCTCCACCGCGGGCAAATCGGCCGCCAGATCCAGGCGCAGTTCCACCGTCCTCGGAATCGACGTGCGCACCAGCATGGTCATCTCGCGCGTCAGTTCCGAGAGGTCCACCGGCTGGATTACGAAGCGTCCCTTTCCCGAATAAGCCAGCAGTTGGCGCGTGAGGTGCGCGGCGCTCTCGGCCGCCTTGATGACTTCCTCGACGTGGGATCTGCCCGCGCGTTCCGGCCCAAGCACTTCTAGAGCCAGCGTGGCGTTGCCCAACACGCCGGTCAGCAGATTGTTGAAATCGTGCGCTACGCCACCCGCCAGCACGCCGATGCTTTCCAGCTTCTGCGTCTGGCGGAATTGCTCTTCCAGACGCTTGCGCTCCGTCACGTCGCGGTAGTTCACCACGATTCCGGCAATCACTCGGTCGCCCAACAAGTTCTTGCTGACCGCCTCGATCCAGCGCCACGAACCGTCTTTGTGCCGCACGCGATGTTCGCTGGTGAGCACCGCGCCCGGCCGCGAGACGAATGCGGCAAACGCCTCGGGAAGCCCTGGGCGCTCGTCCGGGTGGAGCAAGTCGAACACCTCGCGGGCGCCGAACTCCTGGCCCTCGTATCCCAAAATCGGGGGGCCGGTGTAGAGCAGTTTGCCATCGGCGCCAAGCAGCACGAATCCATCCGCGCTGTTCTCGATTCCACCCGCTTCAACTCGGTAATCTCCTGCACCACCCCCGCCACGCCCACGATCATGCCGGAGCCGGCCTTTACCGGATAATAGCTGGCCAGCAGGTCGCGCGGTCCGCCCGCCGCCGACTTCTCCGTGCGGAACTGCCAATCGAGCACCGGACGCCCGGATTCCATGATGCGCCGCAGCAGCGGCACGAAGTAGGGCGCGGCTTCCGGAATCACTTCCGCCACCGTGCGGCCCAAATGCTCGCCGGCGGGCAGGCCGTTCATCGCCGCCAGCCGTTCGTTGATGCGCAGGTACCGCAGGTCCGCGCCGATCAGGCACAAGCCCACCGGCGCCGTCTGGTAGATGTGCTCCAACTCCGCCAGCTCCCGCTGCGCCCGCTCCTCATTCTCCCGCAGGATCAGTTCGAAACGTTTCTGCCCGGTGATGTCGCGAAAATTGACGACCACCGCCCCCACGCTTTCTTCATCGAGCAGATTGGTGCCGTAATGTTCCGTCTAGATGACGTCGCCGTCCTTGCGGACCACCCGCAGGTGTATAGTCAGCGTTTGTCCCGGCATCGCCAGCACTTCACCCAACCGCTGCTGGGCCAGCGGACGGTCTTCCGGCAGCACCAGATCGAGCGCGTTGCGGCCTGCCATTTCCCCGGCTCCGTAACCCAGGATCCGTTCCGCGGCAGGGCTGGCGCACAGCATAACGGCTTGCGGATCCAGCAGGCAGATGGCGTCGAAGCTGTGTTCAATCAGCGCCCGGAACCGCTTCTCGCTGCGTTGGACGCCCTCCTCCAGCGCGCTCTGCCGGACGCGGTTGCGGGCCGCTTCCAATTCGCGCTCCACCGCGTGCCCCAGGCGCGACAGGCGGTCCTTCATGACGATGTCGCGCGCACCGGCCTTCACCGCGGATACGGCCGCCTCGTCCACCACCGTGGCGGATACCAGCAACACCGGCGCCGCGATGCGCTTCTCGCGCACCAGCGCCAGCGCGCCTTCGTAGGTGAATTCGGAAAGGCTATGCGCGCACAGGATCAGGTCCCAAGGCCGCTCGTAGAGCGCGGCGGACATTTCCGGCCCGGTGGCCACGCGCCGGTAGTCGGGGGCATAGCCGGCGCGCCGCAGTTCCAGCACCGCGCGTTCCGCGTCCTCCACGGAATCTTCAACGATCAGGACGTTCAGCGGGCGCATGCCTATTCATTGTAATGTCGTGGCGCAGGCACTCTTGCCAGCGCAGGCGAGCAACGCTCGCCTAAACCGGGCTAAAGCCAGGCTAAAGCCCCGCGGCGGCGCATGGCGCGCCACCCCACAATGGCAGAAGCCCGCCCTCCATGTTGTATCCTAGAAATATAGGAGCAACGACCGTTCCGCCCCCATCCACCATGGCCACCACCGCCACGCCCCCGCGCGACATTGAAATGACCCGCCTGCCAAACGGCGTGCGCGTGATCACCGAGGTCATGCCCCACGTGCGCTCCATCTCCGTCGGCATCTGGATCGGCTCCGGCTCCCGCCGCGAGAACGCCGAGCAGAACGGCCTCTCGCACTTCATCGAACACATGCTGTTCAAGGGCACCACCAGCCGCTCCGCCGAAGATATCGCGCGTTCCGTCGATTCCGTGGGCGGCAACCTGGACGCGTTCACAGCCAAAGAACTGGTCTGCTTCAACACCAAGGTGCTCGACCAGCACCTGCCTCTGGCGTTCGGTGTGCTCTCCGACCTGGTGCTCCATCCGCTGTTCAACGAAGACGACATCGAGAAGGAAAAAGGCGTGATCCTCGAAGAAATCAAGATGGAGGAGGACAGCCCGGATTACCTGGTCCACGAGATCTTCTCCGCCAACTTCTGGAAGGACCACCCGCTCGGCAAGCCCATCCTGGGCACACGCGAAACCGTGAAGGGCTTCGACAGCCAGATGGTCGGAGATTATTACCGCGCCGTCTACGCGCCCTACAACCTGCTCATTACGGCGGCCGGAAATCTGACGCACGCAGCGACGGTGAAGCTGGTGGGCGAGCACTTCGCATCGCTACTGCCCAACGGCGCCGCGCCGCCGGATCAGGCTCCCGTTACGCACGGCCGCATCGCCTTGCGCAACAAGAAATCGCTGGAGCAGGTGCACCTGTGCCTGGGCGTGCCTTCGTATCCCCTGCCGCACCAGGAGCGCTTCGCCTGTTACGTGCTGAACACCCTGCTGGGCGGCGGCATGAGTTCGCGCCTGTTCCAGAACATCCGCGAGCGCCAGGGGTTGGCTTATGCCGTCTTCTCGGAGTTAAGTCCTTACCGCGACACCGGTTGCCTGTCGATCTATGCCGGCACCTCCATCGAATCCGCCGGAAAAGTGGTGGAGTCCATCGTCAAGGAATTCCGCCAGCTCAAGGAAGATGGCGTGACCGACGAGGAATTGCGGCGCGCCAAGGATCACCTGAAGGGTTCGCTCATGCTCAGCCTGGAGTCCACTTCCAGCCGCATGTCGAACCTGGCGCGCCAGGAGATGTACTTCGGCCGCTTCTTCACCCTCGATGACCTCGTCGAAAGCATCGAACGGGTCGGCGCCGCCGACGTGCAGCGCATCGCGCAGGCGTTCTTCGATCCGAAACAGATTGCGCTCACTATCCTCGGCAATCTGGATGGGTTCAAGATCGGCCGCGAAGACCTGGTGTGTTGAACCATGAAGCTCCTGGTCCTGGCTCTGGTGGCCGCGGCGCTGGTATTCGGCGTCAAGTGCGCGACGGTCCGCAAGGATCTGGTCGCGGAGCGCCAGGCCATCGACGCCGATTGGTCGCAGGTGGATGCGGCTCTCGGGCGCCGCGCCGGCATCGTGCCGGAGTTGGCCGGTTTGGTGCAAGCCGAAGCGCCCTCCGAATCGAGCGCCATCGCCGCGGTTAACGATGCGCGCAACTTGCTCGGCCGCGCGAATGGCCAGCACGAAAAAATCCAGGCCAATGCGCGGCTGGATGAAGCCCTGGCGCGCCTGATGTTGCAAGTAGAGAACTACCCAAAGCTCGAAAGCGGCCGGAAATACGGCGATTTGCTGGAGGCGCTGAAGGGCGCCGAATATCAAATCGCGGTGGCCCGCCGCAAGTACAACGAAGCGGTGGAGCATTACAACGCGGGCATCGACGTGTTTCCGAACAATATCGTGTCGTCGGTAACGCGTCTGGGCAAGATCGACGCCTATTTTCAGACCCCTGCGATCTAACAGTCAACATGATGGACATTCCGGTTTTTCCCAACTACATCGATGGCCAGTGGGCCGATAGCGGCGCGCATTTCGAAAACCGCAACCCGGCCGATACGGACCAAATCGTCGGCCTGTTCGTGAAAGGCACAGCCGGCGATATCCAAGCCGCTGCCGGCGCGGCCGCGAACGCCTTGCCCGCCTGGGCCAATCTGAATGCCCCTGCGCGTGGCGCCATCCTGTTCAAGGCGGCCGAAATCCTGGATCGCCGTTTCGACACAATCGCGGCCGACCTGACCCGCGAGGAAGGCAAGACGTTGCCGGAGGCCAAGGGCGAGGTGCGCCGCTCGATCAACGTCTTCCGTTATTTCGGCGGCGAAGGCACGCGCCTCGAGGGTCTGCTGGTTCCCTCCGAGCGCGAGCGCGTACACATGTTCGCCATCCGCAAACCGATCGGTGTGGTGGGCTTGGTCACCCCGTGGAATTTTCCCAGCGTCATCCCCGCATGGAAACTGGCGCCGGCGCTGATCTGCGGCAACACCGTGGTGCTGAAGCCCGCCAGCGCCGCTCCGCTTAGCGCCTGGCGCCTGGTGGAAGCTTTGCACGAAGCCGGGCTGCCGAAGGGTGTGGTCAATTTCGTGGCTGGATCGGGCGGCGAACTCGGCCAGGCGCTGGTCGAAGCCCCGCCGCTCAAAGCCATTTCGTTCACGGGATCCTGCCAGATCGGCAACTGGCTGCATGCCGAAGCTTCCAAGCGCCGCTTGCGCATTCAACTGGAGATGGGCGGCAAGAACCCCACCATCGTGCTGGCCGACGCCGACTTCAACCTCGCGGTCGAAAATACCGTCAACGCGGCGTTCTTCTCCACCGGCCAGAAGTGTACCGCTACCAGCCGGGTCATCGTGGAAGATGCCATCTACGACCGCTTTCTGGAAGCCGTGGTGGAGCGCACGCGCAAACTCAAGGTTGGCGACGGCATGCAACCGGGCATCGATATCGGCCCATGCATCGATCGGGCGCAATTCGAGACGGTTCTTCGGTATATCGAAATCGGCCGGGCCGAAGCGGGCGCGCCCAGAATCGGCGGCCACGCGCTCACCGGCGGCGATTTCGCCAAAGGCTGTTTTGTCGAGCCAACCGTCTTTGCCGATGTCACGCCGGAGATGACCATTGCCCGCGAAGAGATCTTCGGCCCGGTGCTGGCCGTCATGCGCGCCCGCGATTTCGAGGACGCCATGCGCATCGCCAACGATATTCCCTTCGGCCTTTGCGCCTCCATCCAAACTACCAACCTCTCGCGCGTCTTCGAGTTCGTTTACCGCATGGAAGCGGGCCTGCTGACCGTCAACCTTCCCAGCGCCGGCATAGAGTATCACCTGCCCTTCGGCGGGACCAAAGAGTCCAGCTTCGGGCCGAAGGAACAAGGACCGGCCGCGCTCGACTTTTACAGCGACTACAAAACCGTCTATTTGAAATACTGATGCGTCTCGGACAAATTAAAGTCGAAGGCGGCTACCTCGCCGCCATATTCGAAGGCGATCTGGCCCGCGCGGTTCCCGGCTACACCGTCGCCGACTTGATCCGCCGCTCGGAAGTCGAAGGTGTCTCCCTCGGCAAGACCGCCGCACGTCTGGCCAGCCACCACGCCGAGCCGCACCCGCCGGCGCTGCCCATCGTGCCGCCGGAGGTCTGGGCCTGCGGATGCACCTACGAAATGAGCGCGTCGTTCCGCGATGCCGAGCACGGCACGCGCGAAGGCATGTACGCTTACGTGTATAGCCAGCCGCGCCCTGAAGTCTTCTTCAAGGGGACCGCGCGCGTATGCGTCGGCTCCGGCCAAGCCATCGGCATCCGCGCGGATTCGCGCTTCACGGCGCCCGAGCCTGAGCTGGCCCTTGTGCTCGGCAGCAAAGGCGATATCGTCGGGTACACGCTGGCGAACGACGTCTCGGCCTGGGATATCGAGCGCGAAAATGCGCTCTACCTGCCGCAGTCGAAGGTCTATACGGCGTGCTGCGCGCTGGGACCCGTAATCGTGACGCCGGACGATTTGCCCGATCCCTACAACCTGGAAATGACCTGCACCGTGACGCGCGATGGCCAACAGCGCTTCGCAGGCAGCGTATCCACCGCGAAGCTGCACCGCAAGTTCGAGACACTGATCGAGTATTTGCGGCGCGCCAACCAGACGCCCGCCGGAACCGTGCTGCTCACCGGAACCGGCATCATCGTGCCGGAGGACGCGGCGCTCGCGCCTGGCGATATAGTGACGATCCGCATTCCTGAGATTGGGGAACTGACTAACCATGCCCAAACCGTCGGCGCAGTTTGACCTGAAGCAATCTCTGCTGGAGTCCTACGCGGTCAACGAGCGCATCAACCAATACCTGCTCGAAAATCTACCCGACGCCGCCTGGAACGCCGAACCGCCCGGCGGCAAGGGCCGCACTATCGCCGCCATCGCCGCGCACATGCACAACGTACGCCACATGTGGCTGGTGGCGTCGGCCAGAGGGAAGCCGCTGCCCGACAAGCTCGACCGCGCGACCGTTACGAAGAAGGAAGCTATGCAGGCGCTCGCCGAAAGCGCGAGATGTTGCGCGCGGCTTTTGGAGGAGTCCCTCGGCCACCCCGAAGGCAAAGTCAAGGCTTCCGCCCCGACGTAGTGGGGATGTTCGCCTACCTGATCTCGCATGACGCGCACCACCGCGGACAGATCTGCGCGTTGGCGCGGCAATTGGGTCACACGCTGCCGAAGCAAGCGACTTTCGGGATGTGGGAGTCGGGCACGCGCTGGAAAGAGTGCGGGTTCGGAGAGCCTTCGTGAGCACCAACGTGCGGATTACCAAGCGGGGCTTGGAAGCCACCGAGTGGGACGGCGAGATCAGGCCGTATGTCCCGCGGGATGTCAAGACCTTCGTGTCGCAGCTTCGATCCCCTTGTACGATCGACCCGGATGTTACGCTCCTGGACGTTTTCCGCGCCGTCGAACCCGACGCGCCGCTCAAGTTTGTGCTCTCCGAATATTCCTGGTGCGACATAGATGCATTCCACTTTGAAGCCGAGCGGCCGCTCAAGGCAAACGAGCAATCCTCGGATCTGGAATACATCGAGATGGCCATGCGTTTCGAATTCGACGAGCACGACGCACATGCCATGGTGGATGTGTCCGGCGTGGGCCGGCCGGATTCGCACGGCTGCACGCACTATGCCCTGGACTTCACTCCCGTCAACGAAATCGCGTCGGTTCCGGTGCGCCTCAATCCCACAGCCGAGATTCGCAAGGGCACGGAATGCATCGGTACGGCGCCGTATTCGTTCTCGCTCCTGGAAGTGCTCGGCGAGATCTACCACGAAGTAAGCTTCCATGGCTCGCCCGCGACCAGGGACGAATTTCGGGCGGAGATGCTGGATGCGGTCGCGGATGTGGAATCCGGCCGGGCCGAGCTCGTGCCGTGGGAGGGGAAAGACACGATACAGTGAACGCGCGTACCGCGCGTTGCCGTATCTACCGCCCCACGGCCTTCCGCGGCCTTCCGCCGAGCCTTCCGTTGGTCCTAGCCGCCGCCTTCTTTGCCCTGCTTGTGGACTGCCCGCCAAGCCGGCCCAGCCTCGACGCCATCCACCTTTTGGAACCTAGCAATCCCCCTAAGATCCCCGGCACGTATAGATCTGCGTCCAAGGCTGGAAAGTGGAGGCCGAAGCCGGCCGGGCTAATTTCTATCGCGCTAAGCTGGGAGGGCTGGGCGTCTTCCAGCCCTTCGGCATCGCGGGGCGAAAAGCTCACGATCACCCTGGAACTGAGTTCAACCACGATCCGCCCCGCCTGACGGTCATAATACGCGGCAACCGCTCGTGGGACACTTCTTTCCATCCCTCTAGCGCGCTCGTTTGCTAATTCGAAATCGTCACGCGATGCCATGAATTTGCTCCCAAGCCTGGCACAGGTCCGCCAGGTGATTCGCCAATACAGCCAGAATGTGCCTGACGTCCCGTCGCGAGAATCCATAATTCTCCCGGAGTTCTATCGGCCCCGCCAAGCATTTCAGATTGAGCGTGGGCCGCCCGATGATCCTTTGGATAAATCATAACCCGCAGTCCTTCAAACCCGAAAACTGACGGCACTCTACCAATCCTAGCAGGTTCCCAAGCGCTTGGGTTTCAGTATCCGCTTGGTACTTCCACTTGGTACTTCCACACTTGCCGCCGCGAGCCACCCGCGCTAAAATCGGGAGATCGCCAACGTCGTCAAGAATCATCTGGTGGCCGCATACCTGCTAATGGTGGGCGTGCCGGTGCTCGGCCTGCTCGGCATTTTGGAGGCGGGCCGCAGCATTCGCGCGCCGCTCTCGGTTTCCGGCGATTGGGACCTGCACTCCGATCCCACGGCCGATTGCGCTAACCCCCCGGGCAGTTTGCAGCGGCAACTGGTTTGGAGCGTTTCCCAATCCGGGACCCAGGCATTCATCACCCTGCATGACGGCTACGCGACCACGTTGAAGGCCACCATCGACGGCGCCACTTTCACCGCCAAATCGTCAAGCGGCGCCATCGCCGCCAGCGTTGTTGCCACCATCGTCGGCCCGCTTGACCAACGCACCATGAAAGGCAAAGTCACCTTGCTTGGCTGCGCGCCAGTGGCCTTCCACGCGGTCCGCCGGGAGCTCGGGAGTCGAAGCGAATGACGCTCAATCTCTTCCATCTCGTGCTGCAGATCGCCGTGATCCTGGTGGCGGCGCGCCTCGTAGGGTTCCTCTTCCAGAAGATCAATCAGCCGCAGGTGATGGGCGAGATGGTGGCGGGCATCCTGCTGGGACCGTCCCTGCTCGGCTGGCTCGCGCCGGGCGTTTCCGCCGCGCTGTTCCATCCCGCCAGCCTGAGCTACCTCAACGCCCTGAGCCAGGTCGGCCTGGTGGTGTTTATGTTTGTGGTGGGCCTGGCGCTGAATCCTTCCGAATTGCACGGCTATGGTCACGCCGCGGTGCTTACCAGCCATGTCAGCATCGTAGCGCCATTTTGCCTGGGCGGCCTGACCGCGCTGTATCTCTACCCGCGGCTCTCGGACGATGGAGTCACATTCACCGGTTTCGCGCTCTTCATGGGCGCGGCCATGAGCATCACGGCTTTCCCTGTGCTGGCGCGGATCCTATCCGAGCGCGGCCTGGTGCGCAGCAGAATGGGCACGCTGGCGATCGCCTGCGCGGCGGTAGACGATGTCACTGGATGGTGCATCCTGGCCTATATCGTGGTGCTGGTGCGCGTCACCCATGCCACCCGCCCAGCTTGGGTGACGATTGGCGGGTCTATCCTCTATGTCCTGATTATGCTCTTCGTGGTGCGCCGCATCTTGCCCGCGTTTGAACGTGAGTTTCGCAAGCGCGACCGTCTGACCGACAATCTCATCGCCGTGATCGTGGTGCTGGTATTGGCTTCCGCGCTGGCCACGGAATGGCTGGGCATCCACCTGTTGTTCGGCGCTTTTCTGATGGGCGCGATCATGCCCAAGGCCCCCGAGTTCACGCGCTACCTGTTGCATAAGTTCGAATCCGTGACTGTGGTGCTGCTGCTGCCGCTGTTCTTCGCTTACACGGGACTGCGCACCCGGATCGGCGTGGGCGGCGGCCGGGCGATCTGGCTTTACAGCGCCATCGTCATCGTGGTGGCCATCACCGGCAAGCTGGGCGGCTCAATGTTCGCGGCGCGCCTAGCCGGCATGCCCTGGCGGGAGGCCGCCTCGCTCGGCATCCTGATGAACACGCGCGGCTTGATGGAACTGGTGATCCTGAACATCGGCCTGGATATAGGCGTGATCTCTCAGGCCATGTTCTCTATCATGGTGCTGATGGCCTTGGTGACCACGTTCATGACCACGCCTCTGCTGGAGTGGGTCTATCCTGCACGCCTGTTCCGGGCGCAGGTGGACGATATCCAAAAGAACGTCGCGTAAGGCTGGCAGATTTACCAACGCTTTCCGCGATCAGAATTGCTCCGCCGTCCCTCCCCACACCTCTGGATGCATATCCGACACCGACTGCGAAAAGGTCCACAAGTGTCCCGCGAAGTCATCCGCGTTGTATTGCCGCTCGCCGTACGGGTAAGTCACCGGCTCTTGTGTGATCCGCGCCCCGTGAGCCCTGGCCCGATTGCGGTGGGCATCGGCGTCCTCGACTCGAATGATGACGGAGTGCCCCATGCCCAGCGCTGCGTTAACCTCATTCGGGCGCATTTCCCTCACGATCACCGCTCCATCGCCCACATTCAACTGCACGCGATGGGTGCCGATGCGTAGACGCACGCTAAATCCGAATGCATCACACAGCCAAGCGGCAGCCTGATTCGCATCCGGATACGCCAGCACTGGAATTACGGTGGTACGAGGTATGGATCGGTTCGAGAGCATCCTGTTCCTCTTCCACCATGACAAAAGTCAAACTGAACGACGGCTCTTTTGTCCCAAGGTGTTCTTACTTCCCGGCAGCCGCCTTCTTGAAATCTCCCGCCTTCACAATCGAAATCTGCCCCAAATCGATCGTCCGCCGCACCGCTTTGCCGATATCGCCCGGTGTCAGCGCAGCCACTTTCTTCTCGAGTTCCTCATCCCAGGCCATTGTGCGCCCGTCGTAATCCCTGGATGTCAGCGTCTGCACCAGCGAGTCGTCCTCCGACCGGTCCACAAGCCGCTCCTGCAGCCAGCCGGTCCGGTCGTCGTCCAGTTCCTTCTGCTTGAATCCCTCGTCCAGCGCCCGCTTCATCTCCTCCTGGAACGCCGCTTCCACTTTCAACACATTCTGCGGCGCCGCGATGGCGTAGGCCTGAAACTGGCCATCCTGCTCGTCGGACTTGGCCGACAACGTCGAACCCACTCCGTAGCTCAGCCCCTCCTTCACGCGAATGCGCGCGGCCAGCCGCGAGTTCAGGCCGCCGCCGCCAATCATGTAATTGCCCATCACCAGCGCCGGGTAATCCGCATCTTTGTCGCCGATCTGCAACCGCGTGGCCGCGATGAACACTGCATTCTGTTTGTCCGGCGTCTCGATCGTCTGGTTCACCGGCGCGATTTTCTGGAACCCGAACTTGACGCGTTCAAACCGCGCCGGGCTCTTCCACGCGCCGAACAAAGTTTCGATCTCCTTCTTCACTTCGGCCGGATCGAAATCGCCCACCACGGCTAGTTCCCCGTCCGATGCGCCATAGAAATGCTTGTAGAAGGCCTTGGCGTCGTCCAGCTTCACGCCTTTCGCTTCCTCGATCTGCTCCGGGATCGACCGCGTTGCGCGCACGTCGCCTTTCGGGAACGGATACATCGTGCGGCGGATTTCGTTGAAGGCCAGCGACTGCGGCTCAGTCTTTCCGTATTCGAGGAAGGTCAATCGTTCCTTGCGGATCTCTTCGAATTCCGATTCCGGCAGCGTGGCCTCCTTCAGGATTTCGCCTGCCAGCCGCAACACCGCGGGCAGATTCTCGCGCGTCGTTTCGATGCTGACATCCGCGCTGGTCGCGCCCCCGTTCACGTTGAGCTGCGCCTTCAGCTTGTCGATCTCGTCCTGTATCTGCTGCCGGTTCTTGTTGGCCGTGCCGCGGATCAGCGTGCCGCCCGCCAGTCCGGCAGTGGCGCTCTTGCCCGCCAGGCTCTCCAGGTCGCCGAAGTGCAGGCTGATGACGGCGTGTACGCTGGCACCGCGCGTCTTCTTTCGCAGCAGCGACACCTTCATGCCGGACGGCAACGTGTAGCGCTCGATCCGCGACTCGATAATCTTCGGCGATGGGTCGAACGCCTCGCCCGCCGCCATGGCCGCCTCGCCCTTGTAGTCTTTCAGCGCGGCCGCCACGTCGGTCTTGGCCGGCACCTCGGCCCGGTCCGGCTTGGGATCGGGGATGAACTCGCCGATGGTTTGGTTCGAAGATTTCAGATAAGCCGCCGCCACGCGCTGCACGTCCTGTGGCGTAACCTGCTTGAGCAGGTCGCGGTCGCGGAAGAGCAACCGCCAGTCTCCCTGCGCCAGATACTCGCTGATGAACAAACCCACCTGTTCGGAGTTGCGCAAAGTCATGTCGATCTGCTTTTCGAGGCGCGCCTTGGCGCGATCCACTTCCTCCTTGCTGGGCGGCTCCTTCACCACGCCGTCGATGGTGGCGAGCATCGTATTGCGCGCGTCGTCCAGCGAATCCGTCTTGTTCAGGATGGCGCCGAACATGATTAATCCCGGCTCGTTAAACTGCATGGCATTGCCGAATACCTGCGTGGCCTTTTTGTTGTCGACCATCGCCTTGTACAACCGGCCCGACGACTGTTCTCCCATGACGCTCGCCAATACATCCAATGTGGGCTGGTCGGGATGGGCGCCATCCGGCGTGTGATAGACGGCGAAAACTGCCTGTATCTCGCCAACTCTGCGCACCACGGTGAGCCGCTCGCCGTCCTGCACGGGTTCCACCGTGTAAGTCGGCGTAAGCGTGCGCGACGGACGCGGGATATTGCCGAAGTAACCGTTGACCAGCGCGACGATCTGTGCCTCATCCACTTTGCCGGCCACCGTGAGTACCGCATTGTCCGGCTGATAATACTTGTGATAGAAACCCTGCAGCTTGTCCATGGTCACGCGTTCCACATCCGACTTGTTGCCGATCACCGGCCGCCCGTAGCTGTGCGCCAGGTAGGCGGCCGCCATGGTGTGCTTGTACAACACCCCGAACGGGTTGTTCTCGCCGGCCTCGAATTCGTTGCGGACCACGGAGAATTCCTTGTCGAAGTCCTCTTTCTTGATGAAGGAATTCACCATGCGGTCCGATTCCAGGTCGAGCGCCCACTTCAGGTTTTCATCGGTAGCTTTGAACGTTTCGAAGTAATTCGTGCGGTCGAAGCTGGTGGTGCCGTTCCACTGGCTGCCGTGCTCGGTGACCTCCTGCATGATATTCAGGTGTTTCGTGCTGCCCTTGAACACCATGTGCTCCAGCAGGTGCGCCATGCCGCCTTCGCCGTTGCCTTCGTGCCGCGAACCGACCAGATAAGTGACGTTCACCGTGATCGTGGGCTTCGACGGATCCGGGAACACAAGGAAACGCAGCCCATTGTCCAGGCTGTACTCGGTGATGCCCTCGACGGAGGTCACCTTTTTCACACCGCTCGGCAGATCCTGCGCCGGGCAAAGCGCCGGTGCAAGGAAAACGACGGCGGTCCAGAAACTAAGCAGTCGCTTTTGCTTTTTCATATTTCCTTCTCTCATCCTAACTCTGTTGTGGGGCGGCGCCGTGCGCCGCCAGCGGGGCTCAAGCCCCGAGCCCGCCCTCCATCACTCATCCGCCACCTTAATCACCAACTTGCCGAAATTCTCCCCGCGGAACAGCTTTTGCAGCGCCTCCGGGAAAGTCTCCAGCCCCTCGACGATATCTTCCCGCGCCTTCAACTTCCCAGCCATCATCCAGCCCGCCAGCGCCTGCACGCCTTCCGGGTAGCGCGCCGCGTACTCGAACACCACGAATCCCTCCATCCGCCCATGATTCACCAGCAGCGACATGTAGTTGCGCGGCCCCTGAATCGATTCCAGGTCGTTGTACTGCGAGACCGCGCCGCATATGATCACGCGCGCGCGCCGCGCCAGCATTGACAGAACAATATCCAGAATCTCGCCGCCCACGTTGTCGAAATAGATGTCGATGCCCTTGGGACAGTGCCGCGCCAGCGCCGCGCGCACATCCTCGTTCTTATAATCGACCGCGGCGTCGAAGCCCAGTTCTTCAACCACGTAGCGGCATTTATCCGGGCCGCCCGCGATGCCTATGACGCGACAACCCTTGATCTTGGCGACCTGTCCGACGACCGCGCCCACCGCGCCCGACGCGGCCGACACCACCACTGTCTCGCCTTCTTTCGGCTGGCCGATATCCAGCAGTCCGAAGTAAGCCGTCAGTCCCGGCATGCCGAGCGCACCCAGATAGCGCGGCAACGGCGCCAGGCGCGCATCGACCTTGGTCGCGTCTTTCGCTTTCACCACGGCGTAGTCCTGCACGCCGGTCATGCCGACGACCGTATCGCCGACCGCCAAACTGGGATCGTTGGAGGCCAACACGCGTCCGACGCCGCCGGCCCGCATCACCTCGCCTATCCCCACCGGCGCAATGTACGACTTGCCGGCGTTCATCCAGCCGCGCATGGCGGGATCGAGCGACAGGTATAGGACCTTGACCAACGCTTCACCGGGGCCGGGCTCGCCGGCGGGCGTGACGACGAGATCGAAATCGCTGCGTTTGACCATGCCAACGGGGCGCGAGGTCAACCTGAATTGGCGGTTTGAGAGTGTGCTCATACGTATTTCAGGTTCGCATATCGCAAGTGCCTTGTGGGGCGGGCAATATTGGCAGCAGGCCGGCTTTCAGCCGGTCTTCTAGCCGCCCGCCAGAATCTGATGCACAAACTGAACGGCCATCGATCCTTCGCCCACCGCCGAGGCCACCCGCTTGACGCTGCCGGCCCGGATATCTCCCACCGCGAAGATGCCCGGAACACTGGTTTCGAGCAGATAGGGCGGGCGGCTGGCCGGCCAGTCTAGCCCCAGGTCGGGGCCGGTCTTAATAAAATGGTCCCCGTCCAGCGCCAGGCATCCCCCCAGCCACGCCGTGTTGGGGTCGGCGCCAGTCATCAGGAAAACATGCTGAATGGCATGCGTCTCTGGCGTTCCAGTCTTTGTATCTCGCCAGCGAACGCGCTCCAGGTGCGTGCCGCCTTCGAGTGCCTCGATCTCGGTCCATGGCCTGACGGTGATCTCCGGGCGCGCTTCAATCCGCGCGATCAGGTATCGCGACATGGTGTCGGCCAGCCCCGGCCCGCGCACCAGAATATAGACGTGTTTGGCGCCTCCCGAAAGGAACAGCGCCGCTTGCCCGGCGGAGTTTCCTCCGCCAACGACGGCCACCTCGGCATCGCCGCAGAGCTGCGCCTCCACCGCGGTCGCGCCATAGTAGATCCCGGCCCCTTCGAACTGCGCGAGGTTGGGTAGATTCAGCTTTCGATATTGCGCCCCCGCGGCGATAATCACGCTCCAGCCCCGCACCGATCCTCCGTCGTCCAGTTCGATCGTGTACGCCGGATGTTCGCATTTGATCCCACGGGCGGCGCGCGCGATCGCAATTTGCGCGCCGAACTTTTCCGCCTGGACAAATGCGCGGTTCGCCAAGTCCTGCCCCGAAATACCCATGGGGAATCCGAGATAGTTTTCAATCAGGGAACTCGCGCCGGCCTGCCCTCCGGGGGCCGTACTTTCGAGCACCAGCACCTTCAATCCTTCGGAAGCTCCATACACCGCAGCCGCCAGTCCGCTCGGCCCCGCGCCCACCACAATCAGGTCGTACACATCGCCCTCGTCGATTCCCGTATTCAATCCGAAACAGGCGGCGGCTTCGGCGTTGCTGGGATTTCGCAGGACCAGGCGCCCGCTGCAGATCAGGACCGGGATGTCGGTCACGCGTATCTCGAATTGGTCGAGTACCGCCTGCACGCCGGGGTCGTTCTCCACATCGATGTAGGCGTGCGGATGGCCGTTCCGGGTGAGAAAAGCCCGCAGCCGCAGCGTATCGCCGGAATGGCTGGATCCGATCAGCACGGAATCACCTACGGAATGCGCAATCAAATACACGCGCCGCAGCACGAACGCACGCAGAAATGTCTCGCCCAGATCGGCATGGGTCTGCATGATCCGCCGCAGACTTACCCGGTCGATTTCGAGCAGCGCACTGGATTCCCGCGCGCGGCACCGCACCAGACTCCTGCGGCCGGACAGCAGGGCGATCTCGCCGGTGAACTCCCCGCGCTCGAGCACCCGCAGCACGGAGTCTCCCGCTTGCGCAACGCCATCGATTTCGACGCTGCCGGACAGCACCAAGAAAACGCCGTGGTCCGCATCTCCCCGATCGAAGATGACGTCGCCTGCCTCAGCTTGACGCTGCTTGCCGAATGGCGCCAGGCGTGCAATCTGCGCATCGTCCAGCTTCGGGAACATCGCGTCGGGTTGTGCTGGAGTTTCCGGCATCTCTGTTCAGAATAGCGTCATCCATATAGCAGGTCCTAATGGCCCTGGAGATCCGCGGCATGCGCGAACCAACCGGCAATCAACGTGAGGAAATCGACTTTGCGGGAAAACGCATTCGGCATTACAGCAGCTTGAGCTTCGACGAGGTCCTGGCCCGGTTACGGGCGCGGGTTGGGGAAACCACCATTGACAACGTCGTGGGGCAGCCCGGAACCCGCGAGGAATTTGCGGAGAAGATCCAACAGTACGTGGGCTCCAGCGGTTTCATGCTCATGGCCCAGGTGGATCATAGCCGCTGGATCGGGAAATACGGCATCAAACGCCGGCTTCTCCGCTGGATCTTCGGCAATCCGCTGATCGCGATTACCATGCTCCGGCATGACTACACCGCCGGCCTTTTCGTGCCGATCGAGCTCCTGCTTGCCGAAAGCGACGACGGCGCGAGTTGCAACATCACCTATGTGGTCCCCTCGTCGCTGATCGTGGTGGACGCAAATCCGGAACTCCTGGCTGCGGCCCGCGTGCTGGACGGCAAGGCCGAAGCTCTGGTCGCCGCGGCCGTGACGGCTGAACCAAACTAAACCAGCCCGTTTTCACGCGCGTATTGAAGCGCTTCAATAGCCGCGCCGCGCGCGCCCGCCGTATCCCCGTTCGGCATGATGTAAACCGGGATATCCGCCTGCTCGGCGCGCTGCGGCGGCATGCCGGCGTGAATCTCGGCGACGAACCACCGCTGGAATTCTTCGCTTGTTTCGATCGCGCCGCCGCCGACGATCAGCGCATCGGGATCGAACGTATTGATCATTTCATCGAAGAACACGCCCAGCGCATGCGCTTGCACGCGGAAAATCTCCTTGCACATGGGGTCGCCCTTCTCCGCCAGGCCGCGCACCAGCTTGGCGGCCTGATGCGACCCAAGTTTGCCCAGCTCGTGGTCCGGATAGCGTGGCAGGAAGTACGGCAGAAAGGATTTCTCGATGGCCGTCAGCGAGCACACCGATTCCAGGTCGCCGATGCGTCCGCAGTTGCAATGCGGCACCAGTCCGTCGATGCCGCGGATATTCTGGTACGGCAGCAGCACGTGTCCCAATTCGCCGCCAAAACCCTTGCGGCCCTTCACGTCGCGGCCCTCGATGATCACGCCGCCACCCAGCCCCGTCCCGATCACCACCGTTACCGAGGTGGGCGCAGCGTCGGTGCCGAAGATGTTGAAGTGGCCCCAAAGAGCGCCGGCGTTGCCGTCGTTCAAGTAGGTGACGGGGATGCCCAGCCGTGCGGCCAGGTTGCCGCGGATATCGAACCCGCACCAGTCGCGATGTACGAAGTTCGTGGAGCCTTCCGCGCTCAGCACTCCCGCGGCGGTGGCCGGCCCAGGCGTGTCGAGACCGGCGACCGCCACATCGGCGACACTCAGGCCCGCCTTTTCGACGGCGATTTTCAGGCCGTCGACGATCTGCTGCAGGCAGACTTCGGGCCCCTCCTTGGATCGGGCGGGATACTCGCACAGCCCTTCGATCAAGAACTTTTCCTGCGGCGTGACTAATGTATAGTTGACGGCGGTTCCGCCAAGATCTACTCCGGCTACTACGCGCAAGCGGTTACCTCGTTTCCAGGATAGCAGGGCGATCACCGCCCTATCCGATACACCACCGTCTGCAACGTGACATCGCCTCTTTCCTCCTCCGTCACGCGAATCTCCGCCACGCCCGCAAGCACGCGGCTCAAACTCTCAATATTTCCCGAAAAGAACGCCGGCGCCCCCTCGCCCGCCGCGGACGATCCAAAATCGAGAGCCGCCATCACCCGGGCGTAATTCGATCGTTCCAGCGAATGCCGAAAACCCGCGGCATAATCGAGCGCGCCAGTCGATGCGCTTGCCCCGGCGCGGTCCAGCACGGCCGCCAGCAGGCGCGCGCCGTCACCCAGGAACAGAAGCCGTCCGCTAACCGCGAAAGTCAGCGCGCCCAGACCGTCCAAGCGTTCGATCGGATGCCGCCCCGCGGTTCCACTCACCCATCCCGCGCCGAGTTGCGACGTGGTCCACAACTTTTCCGCGGCAGCGGTAAGAGACGCGCGAACGGCATCCCGATCCCACTCCTGAGCGCCGTCGAGGACGATGACGGATGGCATCTGCACAAACGTCGCGGAGGCAGGCGCACTCGATTGAACCAACAGAACCGCGCGCGCACCAGCCTTGTCCACCATCGCACGCACGGCGGCCACCGAATCGGAAATGCCCGCGTCCGACGGCAGCGGCTGCTCGTCGATGCGCGTTTCCAGATCGCCTTCGCTGCCCGCATGATCGTCGGGCGAAACCGCCGCGGGAGCTTCGCGCCAGTCGCCCGCGCTCTGCGGTTGGGGTCCAATCAGCTTTTCTACGATCAGCGCGGCCACCGTGGAGGAATCACCCACGCGCGCAGCTTTGTACAAACCCGCCTCGGGTGGAACCAGCGCCAGCAGGCTCGAAACCGCCCCGGTTTCGGAGGCCGCGGGCCCAACCGCCGCCGCATCGGGCGCGCGGAGAAACATCCTGGTTTCCGTAATCGCGCCCGCGGTTCGCCGCACCTCCGCGACCCCGGCCCAATACCGGCGGACCACCGACGCATTCCGCTGAATCCAATACGAACGAAAATGCTCGCTCTTGACCAGCGATTCCAGATTCACGACGAGGCGCAACTCCGCGGGATTTGCCGCCCGACCCTGAGCGCGCTCCGTCGATTCGCGGTACCAGCGGTCGGATGCGATGCTCGGATTAGACCCGCCTGCCAGCAGATCCAGAGCCTGCGCCACCAGATCGTCCCGGGTGGCCAGCAAAAGGTACCCTCTGGCGAACGCGAACGCCACCGTTCGCTTGGACGCCGGATCCGTGCGCAGGTAGAAGGATACCCCACCCGCCTGGCGCTGCTCGAACTTGTCGCGGACAGCCCACAATTGCGTCTTCACAAAGTCCGCGTCGGCAATGCGGCTGATGTACAGGAACTGGACATCGCGAATCCCATAGAGCGCCAGCGCGGAATCCGTTCCGGCGATCTCGATGACGCTCTTGAACCCCGGCCGGAATCCCGACGCCTCGCCGCATTCACCGTATATGTCGTGCAGCTTGGTGAACAGGTTGGATCGCGAAAATACGGCGTAGTTGGCGCTCTGCAGCCAATCGGCCTTCACCTGCGACGAATCCCAATCGCGCAGCAAACGGCCGAAGTCCGGCGCCTCCAGATAGAGCAACGCGCCGCTGGGCATCAGGGTGGCCAGCTTCGGTGTTGGTGCGGCCGTCTGGAGGAACACCAACCCGGCGGCCGATAACAGCAGCACGGCAAAGATCACGGCCCTTTTCATGGTGCGCTCCGTTCCGCGCCGCTGAGAATTCGCGGGCGCACCACTTGATCCTGTTCGATCGCATTCTTGACCATCGGCTGACGCGCGGCGTTCTTCGCGCGGCGGCCCTGTTCGGCGATCAGAGCGTCCAAACGGCGCTGCAGCGCAACTCGTTCGGCTGGTGGATGCAGGGCGATCGCCGTGCGCAGGTGGCTCACCGCCGTCTCCAGATTGTCGAGGCGCTCCGCGGCTGCGACGAGCGATTCCGCAATGGCCGCGCGCTCCGCATCTGTGAGCCGCATACCCCTTTCGTGTGCTTCCGCTTGTTCCAGCGCCAGCGCGAGGCTGTCGCGGCGTAGCGCGATCGCGGTGAGCAGTGCGCCAAGCCGGGCGCGATCGTCCGCGGGAGCCAGTGCCAGCGCCTCCCGCCACAACCGCAGCTTGACCTCGGGTTCGCCGGCCGCGCCCGCCGCGTCGATGCGTGCTTCCACTTGATACGGTTTCTCGGCCGGATCGGAAGCGATCTTGCCCGCGGACAAGAGGGCAAGCTCGGTGCCGGACACGGCCGCCACTGCGTGCGGGGCCGCCAATCGCGCGGCTGCGGCGCGCAGCGTGTACGCCGCTTCCGAGTCCGTTACAGCGGCCGCCAGCAATTGTGTGCGCTCCGCGGAGCCGGTAGCCATACTGCGCGCGAGTTGCACTTTGGCCTCCGCATCCCAAGGCACGGCTTTCATCCGCCGCCGGATGAACTCCGCCGCCTCCACCGTCTTCCCATACTTGCCCAGCAACTCCGCCGCGGGCAGCAATGTCTCGAAGCCGTCCTCCACCACCAGACTCATACGGTTCAAAAGCGCGACGGCTGCCGCGGCATCGCCGCGCTGCAGCTTCACCTCCGCCAAGCCTAGAAAATTGGCTGCGTCCAAACGCCCGTTCCGGATTTCGCGATCATACAGGTATTCCAGGACCGTGCGCTCGCCAGTGTCATCGCCATCGCCCCGCAGCGTCACCGCCGCACGTTGCAATACGTCGGCGGACGGCGACGACTCCGGATGAAGGTGGTATTGCTCCAGCAGCGCATCCAGCGTTCCCGCACGCGAGGCCAGCCGGATGGCCACGCCAATCCGAGCCCCGCTGTCATAGTCGAACGGCACATATCCCTTGGGAATCCGGCTCCATTCCGCCGATGCGCCCTTCACGTCGCCCGCATCCAGCAGCATCGAGACCAATTCCGTGCGCACGTCCGCCAGCAGTCTTTCGAACATCTTCCGGTTGTCTCCAAAGTTGGCTTCCACCTGCTTGGCGCGAGCCGCCACCATCTCGCGTTCGAGCGAAATCCGCTGCGCATCGGTAATGCCCGGCGTCCGCATCAGGGTGTCGACCATCGTCATGGGGTCGTCCATGGATCGGGCGAGATCCACCAGCCAGCCGGTCCCCACGCCCGATTCGATAGATGCGCGCGCCGCCGGCTCGATGAGTTCGTTGAGCCTATACTGCTTGTTGCGCTGGTAATAATCGCCAAGCAAATGTGCGATCTCGCCGCGCAGATCGCCCAGCGCATGGCGCTCTCCTATATCGGTGAAAGTCTCAGCCACGCGGTTCCAGAAAGGTTCGGGAACCCGCACGCCGCGGCTCTGAATCCGCAAGAAAATCGCCAGCGCGGATTTCCAACGCGCCATCCCTTCGTCCCGCCGGCCCGCGGACCACAGCGCGCAGGCCATGCGATCGTGCGCGTCGCCACGGTCCGCATCGAGTTCGAGTGCGAGATCGAATTGCGTAATCGCCTTGGCCGTCTGGCCGCGCCCGGCATACGATTCGCCGAGCGCCATGTAAGCGTCCGGATTTCCAGGCGCAGCTTCCAGCGTTGCGGGCAGCCATCCGTCGGCTGCGATGTTCTTGCCGGACTCCAGATAGTCGCCGTAGCGCCCCGCATAGTAAAACCACACCGATCCCACGATCACGGCATCGGGCTTCAGCGGCGTTTTGAGACGCTCGCCGATGGTGCGCGTATCGAGCGCGCCCTGGAATGCGCTGTCAATCGCCGGGGCGCGGTCGTCGAAATACAAGCCGGCCAGGGCGGTGTAAGCTTTGGTCCACACCGCCGGCAACGCGTTGCCACGAGCTTGAATAGAAGAATACGCCAGATCGGGCCGGCAGCCGGCAATGGCGATTTGAACGGCCCGATTGCGAATTTCGGCGAAGCTGTTGCCGCGCGCGACCGCCACCAATTCATCCGGCTGCCGCGCGGCCAGCATGGCGAGAAACCGTTCCAGCAACTCGCCCGAGAGGGCGTTGCGCGCCAGCGCCTTCCGCATCACGCGAATCTGGCTATCGATGTCCCCCTCCGCGATGAACGCTTGGGCGGCTTGCGCCCACGCATTCGCGGCGACCGCTTCACCCGGATTCCGCGCGGCGTATTCTTCCAATTGGCGGCCCAAATCGGCGTACAGCCCGCGTTGCGATTGTAAGGTCACGAAGCGTTGGTCAACCTGTTGGGCCTGCGCAGCCATCGACTTGCGCCGCCATCGCGCCTCGAGATCCACCATCCCGGCGGCCTCTACGAGCGGCAGCAAAGTGGCATCGCGATCCTTCCGCGGCAGAGCGGCCGCGCGCGCGGTCAGCGCTTGCTCGATCCGCGTCTTCTCTTCCGGCGTATACGCTTCGGCAATGATACTGCCAGCCGCCACCGCGGCCTGCTGGTCCGCTGCGGGATTGGAACCCAGGCGCGGAAGCACGGCATCCACGCGCCGCGCGCGCGCCATGATGCGCGCGTAAATCGCCGCTTGACTCCCTTCCTTGAAAAGATCGGAGCCCGCCAGGCTAGCCCCGTGCTCGGCGAACGCCACGGCATCGGCCAGAATGTGCCAGGATTCCAACCGCTCGGCGATCTCGAAATCCGCACCGGCTGTCTCGGTCCGCGCGCCGATAATCGCCGCCTTCAGCGCGGCCACCGCCTCGGCGTTTTGCCCGCGGCGCGCCCGCAATTCCGCGACTTTGACGAGCCACTGCGGGTCGCGATACGTCAGCTCGTAAAGCCGCGCGTAGCTCTTTGTGCCATCCTCAAACCGCATCAGCCGCTCTTCCAGCCGGCCTTTGGCTTCCAGCAAGTCCGCGCGGTCCGGCCGCGCCTTGATGCCCCGCTCGTAATCCGCGATGGCGGCCGGATAGTCTTCCGTCACGGTTTCGATACGCGCCAGCACGATAGGCCAGCGATAGTCGAGCGGCGCAGCCGCGATGGTCTTGCGATAGAACGCCACCATCCGCGCCGCCAGGCCGTGCGCGACCGCATAAGCCGCCGCCTCTTTGGTCAGCCCCTCGTCTTCGGGATAGCTGTCGACCACCTCGATATATTGATCCACCGCGCCGGCGTTATCTTTCAAGCGGTCCAGCGCCGGAATCAAGCTGCGCCGCACCGTGGCGACCTGCGCGGTGCGCTCAACGGGCGTCAACTGCGATTGTTTCAGCCGCTGGATGGTCGCCAGTTGGTAGTCGCGAAAGCCCCGATCGTCTTTCGCCTGCAGATACGTATCGGCCATGGCGGTCAGATACTCCGCGCGGAGAGGATCTGCCGCCAGCAGCCCGGTGAGCAAACTGCGCGCCCGGTTGAATTGGCCGGCGCCCGTCGAGATGCGCGCCGATTCGAGAGTGAACTGCGCGCCCAGATCCGCCCTGGCATGTTTCGCGGCGCCCAGCAGAATGTCGATGGCTTCCGCCGGCTGCGTATTGCGTACGTGAAAATCCACCGCGCCGCGTACCACCCCAAAAATCAGCGGGTCGGCGCGATAAAGCGCGTCTACCACGCGCGCCGCGCCGGCGATATCCTTTTTCGATTCGAGAAGGTGCGCGTGGGTCAGCGTAAGGCGCATCTTGTCGACTGGATCGTTGGTGATGGCGGCCAAACGCTCGCTGGCGCGCTCCTCGATGGCGTCGAGTCCTAACCGGCGCGCGGTTTCCTGTAGTTCCGTGAGCGCGGCGGACGATTTCTCGACGTCCACGCGGGTCTGCAGCAGCGTCTCGATATCTTTGCGGCGCTGCTGCGCTTCGAGCACCGCGATGCGCAACGCCAGATCTCGCGGTGAAGGATCGGAAGCCACGGCGTCGGCAGTGGCCCGTTCGACAAGTTCGCGCGTCCGCGGCCGCCTCAACAGGCGCAGCATGCGGCTGTCCGCGTCGCTTTGGCCGTGCAACGCGCCGGCCAGGTACTCCCGCACAGCGCCCTGATAGTCGCGCTTACCCTCGTAAATAGCGCCAGCCTGGTAGGCGAACAGCGCCGGATCGTTGAACTTCTTGCGCGCAGCCGCGATCCAGCGCAATGCATCGCTGTATAGATAGTAGTCCCAGTAAACGGTTGCGGTATCCAGATAGGCTTCCGGCTGGCCGGGCTGTTGCGTGGGCATGCGTTCCCAGTACGTGCGCGCGCGGCTGAAAAGCTCCCGGTCCGCCAAAATGTCGCCCATGCGCGCGAGGATGCTCTGGTCGCGCGGGTCCGCCTGCTGCTGATAGCCGGCGAGCGCAACTGCCACCTCGGTGTTGCGCGGATCGTACGCGGCCAGCGAACGGTAAAGCGCGGATGCCTTCGTCGTGAACTCCGTCCGGCCGGGATACGCGGAGGCCAGCGCCCGCGCGGCCGGCGCCGCCGCTTCAAAATGCGAGAGCCACGTTTCCGCTTCCAGCACAAACTGCACGGCCGCCGGATTCGCGGCGAGCGCATGGTCGAATTGCCCGTTCACGATTCCTGGATTGGCGGCGCGTATCTGTGTCAACTCGGGATATAGCCGCCCTTGTTGCCAGAGCCGTTCAAAGAGCCTGGCGCGGAGCTGCGGGTCGTAGAACCAGTATTGCCGCAGCAGGCGATCGGCCGCCGAGCCGTCGAAGGTCCCCTTGCGCGCGTACGCGCCCAGCAGGTTGTGCACGAAGATCAGATCCTCGGGGAAGCGCGCGTGCGCGAACAGGTTCAACTGGCGGTAGAGCGCCGCATCCGGGTGGGTCTGCGAGACGATATCGCCGAAGTAGCTTTCAAGTTCCGAGCCCGAGAACACGGCGATGACGTCGCGGCTGATTTTTTCGAGCGCGCTGTACTCCTTGCCCCGCAAATACCAACGCGCCAGTTTGTGATACAAGGAACGATCGGGAAACTTGGCGATCGCCTGTATGTATAAGTCTTCAACTTCGCGCGCCGTGCCGTTCTGTTCCAGAAACGCGGCCAGCCGTCCGTAGAGACCGGGATCGTCGGGGTTCCGATCGATTTCCGTGCGATATACTCGCAACGCCTCCAGCGGACGTTTCAGATCCGCCAGGCGCGAAAGGTATTTGTCCAGCACCTGCACGTATTCGGTCGAGCGGGCTTGGGTGCTGCCGCCAATCGGCACGCTGGAAGATTTCGCTGCCAACTCGCGCAGCAACCGATCGTATAACGCAAATTCGTCGCCCGTGCGATTCGCGCGCGCCAGAGCGTCGGAAACCTGCATGGCCACCGAAACCCGCGCCGCGCCGGCCGGAAACGCGGCCAGGTATTCACGCCCCGCGCGAATCACGGCCGCATCGTCGCCATACACGCCGTATGCGGAAATCAGCGCGGCGCGCAATGGATCGCGGTAGGCGGATTTTGGGAAGCGCTGCTCCAGCAACGCCACCAATTGCGCGGCCGCGCCGCGATGGAAATACGCGGCCGATTTTTGATTCTGGGTCCGATACTCCGCGCGCGGCCCCGTCCAGTTCAGCAACAGCGAGAGAATGCCGTTCAGAAACCCCGGCGACGAATCCACCGTGGCGATGTCCTTGTAGAAGGATAGATCGCCCGACCCGAACCGGATCGGCTGATCGGGCGCGGTGAGCAGGAGGTCGGCCAACCCGTACAGCGCGTGCTCCGCCTGCGGCCCGTTGGCCGGCGGGACACTGTAGAGCGCATAGTAACAACGCGCCGCCTCATTCACATCCGGCAGCCACTCGAATAGTTGCGCCAGCGTCCGCAGCTCATCGGGCGTCCACGATTGGCGCCCCGATTCTTTGGCGATGCGATACTCCATCAATGCGCGTTGCGCGGCGGGGATGTTGTTCTGCGCCCGAAAATAGTGGAACAGCCGCGCGGTGGCATCCAGGTCCGTGGGGTTCGCTGCGAGCGCCGTGCGCGCCCGGCCGGCGAATTCCCGGAGTTGCCCCTGCTCCTCCAGAAGTTTGGAATAGCTCGCCCGCATCTCCTCCGGCCACAACGGCTGAAAAGCTCTATCGTAAACGGCCAGCGCGGCGGCGGGCGCGCCGCGGCGCATTTCCAGATCCGCGCGCATGCGGACCGGTTCGGTCGGGTTGTGAAACGCGTGTCCATAGCGCGCAATCTCGGCTTCGGCCGCTGCGAATTGTTTCGTGGCAGCCAGGCGTTCGATCAGCTTGCGCCACGCGGCAGGCTCCTTGGGATAGCGTGCTACCCACGCGCGGAAGACCGCCTCCGGCGCCTGCTCCAACGCGGCCATACGCTCGAACGCCCGCCAACCCTTCTGCGCCGTGGCTGGCAGCAGCGGATCGTCCTTCGCCGCCGCCACCGCGGCGGTCAGCGCCGCTAATTCGTCGCGCGGCCGCATGCGCCGATGGTAGAAATCGGCCAACTCGATCTGCCCGCCATAAGCCTTCCAGTCCGCTTCGGCCGCGGCGAAATCCAGCGCCACTTCGGCTTCTTGCGCGCGCAACCGGTACAACATGGCGTCCCGCGGCGCGGCGGCGATCAGGCTGGTCAACGCCGGCCGGCTCTCCGCCGGCGGCCGCAGGATGGGCACCGCACCGCCCGGCATGGCCACGCTGCGAAACAGCGTCTCGACGGCCGGACCCGCGGGGGTGTGCTGTATCCAAGGCTGCAGTTCGCCGCGAACGAGGAGGGCGCCGCCGGCCAGGAGGCACGCGCCAATCAACATCTTCAGGCAACTACCAAATCTCAAGCGCCACCTCCTCCGATCCCACATTGTGCGCGACATCCTCGGCCGTCACGTGAACCGTATACTTCCCCGGCGGCAGATACGAAGGCACCGCAATCTCCCCCGTATTGGCTTTCGCCGCGCTATTCCAACGCAGCGCCACCGGCATCGCCCCATAAAGCCGCGCGGTGATAGTGCGCGCGTTCCCCGATGCCTCCGCCCGAATCCGTAGCGTCTCACCCGCATGCACGCGGGGCTTCTCCAGGCGCGCCCGCAGAACCGGCGTCTTGCTGGCGATCACGAAGCTCTTGGATTCCCTGTAAACGTGCCCGTCGCGATCGCGCATGATGAGCCGCACCTGGTACACCCCGTCCGACATATCCACCGGCGCCAGGAACCGCGTCTGCCAGGTGTCTTCCTCCTTCAGATAGCGCAGCGGCTTCGTCAGTCCGAAGGGAAACAGCGCAATCACCGAAACAATCGATTCGTCGGCCTTCAGCCGAAGCACCGGGTCGCCCGGCCTGATGACACGCGGCCGCAGCAACGCGCGAGGCACCGCCAGGAACGACGTATACGGAGTCACGAATTTGTACTTCTTCGAGAGCCGCACGATTTCGTCGATGGTGGCGCGGTCCTCCCCTTCCCGTTCAATCTTCAAAAGCAGCGCATCCACGCGCGCCTTGGCCCATGTGCGCGGCAACTCGGGATGCTCCGTTCCGGCGGCGGGCAAGGCCACCGTGCGCGAAAAACGGAACGCCTGCCGGTCGCGGATTCCCGTCACCGTAAACGTGGCCTGCGGCAGAGGCTGTTTGTACTCGCCGGCCCACGTAGCCATCGAACCGGCGAAGCGCGCTTCTTCCAGCGGATAAACCAAATCCACATTCGCGCCCGGCGCCGCCGCCAGCCGCAGGTCCTTTACCGGCTCGTGCCCGATCTTGTCCAGAAACGCATTCAGCTTGAATTCGATCGGCTCGGTGGATCGTACCCAATCGAAATACCCGCCGTTGCCCGCGAGCATCCGCAGCAGCGGCAGGTTGGCATCGTCGCCGACGCCCAGCACCAGCGTATGCGGCCGCTCGGCCGGCGCGCATTTGCGCCACTCCGCCGCATACCACGCCGCCAGCTTTCCATTCTGCACAGTGCCCTCGGTGGCGCCGCCATCGCTCACCAGCATGATGTATAGCTCACTTGCGCTGGTCTGCCCGAGCGCGGCCGTCAGCGCGCGTTGCAGATCGGTGCCCCCGCGGACGCGGCTATTCCGGATGAAAGCCAACGCCGACTCGATGTTCCCCGGAGTTGCCGCACGCGGCTGTGGCGCGAACGAGCTCACATCGGAATTGAACAGCAGCAAATTGAACGAATCGGTGGGTCGCAAACGGCGTAGCGCAGCCTCGCACGCGGCGAAGCTGCGCTCGAGCTTGTCCCATTGCATCGAAAGCGAATTGTCGAACAACAGGATCAGCGTCCGCGCCGCATGCGCTGAATCCGACCCGCCGCCTGCCTGCGCGCCGGGAATCCGCAACAACGTCTGCGCCTGGAAGAATCCCGGTTCGGACGCGCTCTCTCGCTCCGTGATCACGCGCACCGTGTCCGCCTCCGCCGGATCCAGCGCGTAGCGCACCGCGAAATCCTCTTTCAACTCCACGTTGTCGCCAAAGAATTCCGCCTTCACCAGGTTGGGACTGCGTTCGGCGATCCGCAGAGGATACGTCTTCGCAATCGTGTCGAAATCCCGGATGGCGTGCACGGATCGCAGTTCGAAAACAATCGTGAGATGCCCGGCAGTCTGCACGCCGAAGACATCCGGCTTAAGCGGAACCACAAATTCGGATTGATACCGCTCGACCGCCACTGGATGCTGATACTCCATCTCGATCCGTTTGGTCCCGAAACGCGGAATAGGCACGATGCGAGCCGTGAACTGCTGGCTTCTCCGGGCCTCGTCCGCATCGCGCTCGCCCATCTGCAGCAATCCCGGATCGATGGCTTGCGCCTTCGCCTGCGCATAGATTTCCCCCGCGCGGCGCCGCTCCAGAATCACGCCCGGTATGCGCGTGACATCGTCCCAAACCGCGAAATCGGAAACCGTCGCTTTATCCGGCAGCGCAAATTGGTAGACGCCCTCTTGAACGGTAGTGCTGTGGTTGCCGAAGATTTGCCGCACACGCACTCGCGCCACGCCGTTATCGATGCGAATCTCCAGCGCCATTTCGTTGAGCGCAAATACGGCCGGGTCGGGCTGCTGCCGGTCTCCCGGTATGAGGACGCCCGTATCGGCGAGCGCGGCGGCGGCCGTCGCCAGACATGCGATCGCGCAACGGCGGATCATCGCAACGCTCCTTCCGCGATGCGCACCAGCCCGTTGTCGGTTCCAACATACAGATAGCCGCCGCCCGCCGCCAGCGCCGTGACGTTCCGCGAAGGCAGGCCGATCGCCGTATTGGTCCAACGGCTAGCCGCGCGGTCGTAAACGAACAGCCCGCGGTCCAGGCTTCCAGCGTAAAGCTGCCCGCCGCTCACCGTCATGGCGTTGGGATTCACCACGAAGCCGCCTTTCAGATCGGGAAACGAATGCCATTCGCCCGAAGCATCCAGCCGCACAACTCCCGCGCCATACGTTCCCGCGAACCATTCGTCTCCCACACGTGCCAGCGCGGTGATCCAATTGTGCCGCAAATGCGAATTGGCGGTCGTATAATTCGCGCGCACCGAATCGCCATCCAACACAGATAAGCCGCCCAGCGTTCCCGCTACCACTTGGGACCCACGCGCCGCGACCGTGTATACGTGGTTGTTCACCAGTCCGTGAAAGGCGTACAGACTGCGCACGCCGGTGCGATCCACAAACGACAAGCCTGCTGGCGTGGCCACGACCATGCCTGTGTCGCGAAAAGCCACATCCGTCACATGATCGGACAGCAATCCGTCTTTGCGCCCCATCGTCTGCCGAGGCTCCGCGCCGGAATCGAACAGCACCAGTCCATTCGCGGTGGCCACGGCGGTGCGCCCATGTTCCGCATCGGCGACGATGCGATTGATGGAGAAAAGCGTGTCGCTCTCATGATGCACGGCATGCTCGAAGCCTGCATCCACCACGTCCAGTCCGCGATCGAAGTAGCCGATCCACAGGCGGCCTCCGCTCAGCGCCAGCGCGGCCACATTGCGGTCGGCCATCAACGAAGGTCCCGCGGTGAGCGCCTGCGCCCAACGCCGCGGCACCGGATCGTAAAGGTAAATGGCGCTCTCCCCCACAGCGTACGCATCGCCTTCCAGGTTCGCCAGCCGCAGAATGCGGACCGCCGGCTTACCCGCATCACCCGGCGCTGGCGGCCCCGGCCGCGACCGTAGCGGGACGTCCACGATACCCTCATCCTCCGTACCCACATGCAGGGTCTCGCCGCGCCGAGCTAGCGCCCGCGCAAAGAAGCCGTCGGCCAGAGTGCGCACGCGCCGCCCATCGTGGAACTCCACAACTCCCAGCGGTGTGCCGACAAATGCAGCATCGCCTGTAGTATCGGGATCGACGGTGATCGAAAGGACCTGCGGATCGGGCAACGCGGAACCGAGTTCTTCGAGTTGTCCGGCGCGATGGTGGAAGACGCCATTCTCAAGGGTGCCAATCCAGATATTGCCGTCGTTTCCGGCAAGCGCGGTGATATGCGCAGCCGCGAGGCGCGCGTGGAAGGGCGCCAGCCGCCGCCCGTCGAACACCAGCACCCCACGGCGTTCCGTACCGAGCAGTATCCGCCCCGATCCCAGCACCAGCACCGACGTGACGGTTCGCAAGCCCGAATCCGCCGGCAGCATTTGGCGAAAGCTCGCGCCATTGAACGCCAACAGTCCCTCGCCGTGCGTGGCGATGAAGAGCTCCGGCTCCGCCGAACCGGCCGCGATCCCCGCGGACATGCCGCCGAGTTCCGCCGACGGCAATTCGATGCCGGCGCGATACGAGCGGATCAACGCGCCGTTCCGGCCGTATACGAAGAGCCCCCCGCGCGCGCTCACTTCGATCATATCCTTATAAGCCGCCAGATCGCGGAAGCCGGGGCTGGCGCTTATCGGCTCCACGGCCGCCGGCGCGATGCGCTCCACGGGCACGACCCGGAACGGGAATTCCGATTTCGAGAGAACTTCGGTAGCCGCTTGTTCGGTTGCGTGAGACGCCCGCCAGAGTACCCACGTAATAGCTAGCAGGGGAGCAATCAGGACGACGGCCAGAATTCCGCGCCGAAACATATCGACGACCTCCGGTGGTCCCTTCGCACGCCGCGTGCCACGCGCGGGCGCGTCGGCCAATTTGCCGACTTACCTCGGGCTGTCGTGTCCGAAAGTAGACGCCTATTGCCGGATCTACACGTGGGGCCTACGCCGCGCCCCGCCGCGCCGTCACATCCGCGCCTTCTTCGCGCGCGATCTCGGCCGCGTACCCCGTAAGTTCTTTCGCCCCCACCGTCACCAGGTCCTTCTCCAGATCCTCGCCGCTTTCCACCATGCGCTTCAAATGCAGCCCTGCCAGCCGCGAGCACCACGCATCGCTCATCTCGTGTCCCGTCCGCCGGCTCAATTCCAGCAGTTCCGCGTGCGGCATGGCGATCTGCTTCTGCGCCCGCGTGCCGCCCGACTCCAGCACGAATTTCACGTCCACCGTATCGCTGTGGCGCAGCGAAATGGCCGTCTGCAGCCACTTGAACAGCACCAGCCACTTGCGCCCAAACGGGTCCGGCCCCACCTCGAACTGGCGAAAATTCAGCATTAACGTTATCTTACTTCATTGGCGCCTTTTCAAAAAGAACTCGAAATCGGCCGCGCCATCGCGCAGCAAGCCGGCGAAATCGCCTTGCGCTATTACCGCACGGGCATCGCCTTCGAATCGAAACCCGACGATTCGCCCGTCACCCGCGCCGACCGTGAATGCGAGCAGTTCATTGCCCGCGAGCTGGAGCGGGCCTTCCCGGACGACGGCCTGCTCGGCGAGGAAGGCGCCCAGAAGCCTTCCCGCAGCGGCCGCCGCTGGATCATCGACCCCATCGACGGCACCCGCGATTTCGTGCGCGGCAATCCCGCCTGGTCCAACCTGATCGGTCTGGAAGCCGATGGCGAAGTCGTGGCCGGATTCGCCAACATGCCCGCGCTGGGCGAACTGTTCACCGCCTCACGCGGCGGCGGCGCATTCGTCAACGGCCAGCCCATCCATGCTTCCCCGATCGACAGTATCAGCCAGGCCGTCGTCTGCTTCGACAGCTTCAGCTCCGCCGCGCGCCAGCCCTTCGCCGGACGCCTGCTCTCCTGGATGGAACCCTTCTGGGGCGTACGCTGCATGGGTGGATGCATGGACGCCCTGATGGTCTCGCGCGGCCAAGCCGAAATCTGGATCGAAACCGGCGGCAAGCCCTGGGACTTCGCGCCGCTCAAGATCATCGCCGAAGAAGCCGGCGCCCGCTTCTTCGCCTTCGACGGCAAGCGAACAATCTACGGCGGCAACTGCGTCATCTGCGTACCGGCGCTGGAAGAGACCGTGCGCCAATTCCTCTCGGAACCACAGATGGACACAGATACACACGGATAAAACCAAAAAGAAACCGCCGATGCACACCGATGTCACGCCGATAAGAACGGGAAGCATGGCGGATACCCTCAAGGAACCATCCGCGGAGGCGATAGCGTCAACCTTCCGATAATCACTGGAATCATCGGCGTACATCGGCGGTTTCTTTTTGGTTTTATCCGTGTGTATCTGTGTCCATCTGTGGTTCCATCACCTGGTTTCCGCGAGCGCCTTTATCAGGTCCCCGCTGGCCGTCGACGGGCACCAGTATCGCTCAATGTGCTCCACCACCAACTCGGTCCCGCGCTGGTGGCTCACGTAGGGGCGGTCCTTGGGGTTATACATGCTGTCCGTCAGGTCCCGCACCAGGACGCAGCGAATCCCCCACTTGGTCATTTGCCTGATAGCGAACGAGCGCGTCAGCACGCACATGTTCACGTGTACGCCCATCACCAGCAGGTTGCGTATGCCGCGCTCCCGCAGGAAGCTGTAGATCTGCGGTCCATCGTCGGAAATTACGTCGGCCGCGCCCATGGGAAGCGCCGCGATCTCACGCGTCCAGGCCTTGTAAGAGGCGTCCCCGGTATCGCAGCCGCCGTCGCTATCGTCGATGGGCAAGGGCGGATCGGACAGCCCCAGCGCCGCCGGGGGCTCGATTTTCGCGATGCGCAGCATTTTCTGCCGTTGCGGCCAGTCCTTGTAGAACTCCATGGTCTCAGACGGCGCGTGGATGATCTGCATGCGGCGCGACCGTGCCGCGTCGATCACCGGCGCCATCCTAAGGGCCAGCCCTGCCACCCGCCGCGTGGCGCCCGCGCACCAGTGCCGGTCCCACATGTCGCAGATCAGGATGGCGGTTTGCGGGATCGCCAGCGCCTCGTCGAGCCGCACTTCCTCCCACACGCCGCTGCCCTTGAATGCCTCCACGCGCGACCGCACCGGCAGCCGCAGATCGGCCCCGAACGCGCCCCCCGCAAGCGCCAGCGCCGCCAGATACCACCACCACCGCATCCGGTTCATCATATCGCCTTGAGCGCCGTGCATGATCGCGCGCATCATGACAGCATCCGCTTTGATGCTATGATAGCCATATGAGAACCACCGTCACGCTCGATCCCGACGTGGAGAAGATGCTCCAAGACGCGATCCGCGAACGCGGAGTTTCCTTCAAGCAGGCGTTGAACGAAGCTATTCGGACAGGCTTGGCCAATAGACGACAGCCGCGCACAGCGCGCTTCGTCCAGAAGTCCTACCACCTCGGACCGGCGCCGGACTTCCGCTGGGACAAGGCCCTCGCCATGGCCGACGCCATCGAAGATGAGGAAATCACCCGTAAGTTGGCGTTGCGCAAATGATCATCATTGACGTCAACCTCCTCATCTACGCCATCGATAAAGATGCGCCACGGCACGCCGCCGCGAAGTTATGGTGGGAGGCCACGCTTTCCGGAACGGAAACCATCGGCCTTTCGTGGATCGTCCTCCTCGCGTTCCTTCGCTTGACGACCAGACCGAATGTGTTCCCCAAGCCGCTAACGATCGAAGCTGCCTTCGACATCGTAGATTCCTGGCTCGCACAGCCCCCGGTGACCATCGTCCATCCGGGACCTCGCCACGCTCAGATGCTGCGCGATATCCTGCTTCCTTTGGGCGCCGGCGGCAATCTGACCACTGATGCTCACCTCGCCGCACTCGCCATCGAGCATGGCGCGGAACTCTGCTCGTCGGACCACGACTTTGCCCGGTTCCCCCTATTGAAATGGCGCGATCCGCTTGACCCGCGAGCCGGCCGCCGTGAGCCAAATACTAAGCGGTTACAATAGTTTATATGAGCCTCGTTGATCAGACCCGGTTGGAACGCTCCGTATTCGAAGTCGGCTGCCTGGACGACGAGGATACCGACAAAGCCTACTGGCAGACCAAATCCCCCCAGGAGCGCATGGAATCCCTCGAATTGCTCCGGCAGATCATTTACGGCTACGATCCAACTACCCCCCGACTTCAGAGAGTTCTTGAAGTTGCTGAACTCGAGTGAGGCCGTCTACCACGGAACGCGCGGATTGACACGAGTTATTATGGGAACTATGGAGCCGCGAGTGATGCATGTGAGCGAGGCCGAGGTGGTGCGCGACATGGCCGCGATCCTCAAGCACGTCCGAAGTGGTGTAGAAGTCGTGGTGGAGCGCGATGCCCACCCCGTCGCCGTGATCCGCCCGGCCGCCCCGGCGCGCAGCACGATCGCAGAGTGTATCGCGCTTGCCAAGGCCCACGAAGAGGAAACCGGTGCGAGTCCGGCGCTGGATCCCGACTTCGCCGCGGATATCGAAGAGATCATCCGTAATCGGAAGCCTTGGAATCCACCTACGTGGGACTGATCCTCGATTCCACCGTCGTGATTACCGGTGGGCGTCAGGGCCACAGCGTGCGTCAAATCCTGGAACAAATCCAGACAGCCTATAGCGAAACGGAGATCGGTCTGTCGGTCGTCACCGTGGTGGAGTTGACGCATGGCGTTTATCGCGCCAAGGTGGAGGAACGGCGGCAACGCCGCCAAGCTTTCGTGGATGAGCTGACCCGCGACGTACCAGTTGCATCCTGTGACCGTGGAGATAGCCAAACTGGCTGGCCGGATCGAGGGCGAACAAGCCGAGCAGGGCGTGAGCATCGCGTTCGGGGACCTGCTGATCGCGGCTACTGCCCTTCAGTTCGGTTTTGGCGTCGTCACAGGCAACGTTCGCCACTTTCAAGTGATCCCCGTCCTCAGAGTCGTGCCGCCTTGACCGGCGAGACGCCCGCCATCCCGAGAATCAACTTCAACCGTCGGACAGTACAAATAGAGTCACGAGGACGGCCAGGAGAACTACGAGCACAGCGATTCCATCCGAGACGGCCGTTGTCAACGAGGGGTCGGCAAATTGATGGTGTCGCGTCAGCTTCCAAATCGGCTGGATCACTTGATCAGCTAGCGTTGGTACGGCCACAAATCCGAATACGATCGTCAGCGCCCAGCCAACGCGCGTGGAGCGTAGCGCTTCCATGGAACTCGTTTCCGCCGCTCGCAGCTTCGAGGCCAGCATCGATGTCGGAGACCAAATCCGGCAGACCAAGCTCATTCCAGCCATTTTCGAGCAGTTTCCGAATCTCTCCGGAGTGACTAGCCTCGCGCATCCTGAGGCGCATCTGCAGGATCGCTCTTCTGACCGAAATTACTTCGGCGGTTGTGCCCAAAGTCTCCACGCGGCGGTGCAGACTTCGGTGGAGCATATAGCCGTACTCAAGAAGTTCCGCTAACACTTGGCGCTCATAGATCAGGTTTCTCCGGTTTGGGTCCATCCAGGCTTCCTGTTCCGCCAACCCCTCCATCGACCAGACCCAGAGTGAGGAAGCGGAGGTCACGTAGGCGCCGTAATCCTCGAACAAACGGGCATCCTTCGGCAACATGCGTTTCGCCTCAGCCTCACGAAGGATGGGGACCCTGCTGAGTATTTTTCCGAACTCCGAGCCATGGCGAGCCTCGTTCTCCGAGGCGGTTTGTTACATTGCCCCGCGGAAGCGGACAAGGTGAATATGCGGTCGACCTGTCCAAAATTCGCCTAGGAGCCTGTCCGAGAAATCCGCAAGATCGAGGGAACAGATACAACGAAATCGGGTGA